>ERZ781272.20-NODE-20-length-277847-cov-89.813501_pt1 | contig 277847 bp, 229 predicted proteins | sample MGYA00375850_ERZ781272 | MGnify/ENA primary metagenome ERZ781272 (study PRJEB29790, sample SAMN06051246) | human gut metagenome | host: Homo sapiens | place: USA: Cincinnati, Ohio | collected 2013-06-21 | study: EMG produced TPA metagenomics assembly of the Gut...
CTCGTCGGGCTCATAACCCGAAGGTCGTCGGTTCAAATCCGGCCCCCGCAACCAACACTTATGATGCTGATAAACCGCAATGTGTTTCACAAATTGCGGTTTTTTTGTACCTGAAATATTCCTTAGCTGAACTCACAGCACGTTTTTTATCTCCCTTCCTGCGAAGTAATCAATTATCGACTGGGCAACGTATATCCCGGTTTGCTGGTATGACTCAACGGTGGCGGCCGCAATATGCGGCGTTGTAATGATATTCTTGGCATGTAGCAATGGGCTAAATTGCGCTAGCGGTTCAGAGCTAAACACATCCAGTGCTGCAAAAACATTTCGTTCTTCAATTACCTGAAGTAAAGCACCCTCATCCAGCAACTTTCCCCTTGCGGCGTTGATGATCAGAGCACCATTGCGCATCATCGACAAATATTTATGACTAATGAAGTTCTCCAGCTCCGGAGAAAATGGCAAAAGAACGATGATGACATGAGACTGCATAAAGATATCTTCAATTGATACGAACTGAACTCCATCTTTGCCTGCGGCCTGGAAATCGGGTTGTTTGTCAAAAGCTAAAAGCTCAACATCAAAACCAGATAACCTTTTCGCCAGTGTTTTGCCAATATTGCCGTAGCCAAGCAGGCCAATACGTTTACCTTGTAACTCGCAGCCATGCGACTCGCCCCAATAACCATTTTGCATCGCATGATAGCTACCGGGGATATTTCTCATGCTCGCGAAGATAAGTCCAATGATAAATTCCGCAACCGCATTTGAATTAATCCCAACCGCATTATTGACAACAATACCGGATTGCTGTGCCGCACGAAGATCAATATTGTCTATCCCCGTCCCGAATCTCGATATTATTTTCACACCAGACAGCAATGATAGCGTGTCCGCCTGATAACAATCTTTTCCGGCGATGACCGCGCAAATAGATTCTCGTAATGCAGTGGATTCTGATTTAAGCAAATGCTCCACATTATTCTTAATAATAAGATTAAAATTATTCTCTCTTAGCAACTTGCTGGCGGAAACACAGCGTGCTGAAAAGCTGGGGACGGTGACCAGAACATTTTTCATAGCTGACACTCACTTCAAAGAACGCCACCCCAAAAGATGGCGTGACCGGTTACTGTATTTATATTTTGAAATTATGAGTTTGCTTTAATACCGAGCGCACCTCCTGGATGATATAAGCCGAAATCAGCACGAGTAAACTTTTTCAATTCGGAGAGCGCAAGCGCCACCGCATCACCAACAACCAGAACGACTGTTGATGAGCATGACGGCGCTAAACCTAAATTATCCGCCTCACTTTTTACGGGAATTTCAACGGATAAATCACAACTTATCGCAAGCGATGAGTGATGACTGCGTGTAAAAGAGATCAAATAATTACCCATTTTTTTCAGACTAGGCAGTGTCGCCAGGATTTCCGCCGTCTCACCACTGTTTGAAATAAGAATAACAACATCGTCTTTCGCCACCATTCCAAGGTCGCCGTGTACCGCTTCCGTACCGTGAACAAAAAACGAGGGAGTTCCAGTGCTGGCAAATGTTGCGGCGAGTTTTCGGGCAATAATACCGGACTTACCGACACCAATAAAAACAACTTTCCCCTGACAAGACTGTAATACTTTAATTAAATTTGCGACCTCCGAAAGGGGGGAATCAATAACTTCTTCAACTGCTTTATGTTCGTTACGCATAAAATGTTTAATGAGATGGATAAGATCCGTGCTGTTCATTTTTATTTTCCTTGATTAATATTTTTAATTACACTCGCAAGACGCGTAAGCCCCATATATAATTTTTCTCGACCGCAGGCCAGGTTCAGACGAAGGTAGCCCTCCCCCTCCGTTCCATAGACATTCCCCGCCATAATGCCCACTTTGCCTTCATGAATTAATCGACTGTAGAATTCATCAAAGGGATAACCAATAGCAGAGCAATCTATCCACGAAAAATAGCAACCATCAGCTGGCCTTACGATCAATTCTGGAGTGTTTTCGTTCAGATACTGCTGGGTGAATTGAATGTTAGAGGCAATATGTGCCTTTAATGACTTTAACCATCCCTCACATTCGTTATAGGCAATAATAGTTGCAATTATATTCAGTACTGATGGGGAGTTTACAAAATCGCGATACCTCGATATCGTTCTGAACTTATGATTAAAATTATCGTCAGTTGAAATCATATACGATCCTGTTAGTGCAGGAACATTAAATGTTTTCGATATCGAGTTAAATACTACTACTTTTTCTTTTTTTATTTTAAGCGCGGATGTAAAGCTACGATTAAAAACAAAATCACTATGGATTTCATCTGAACATAACCAGACATTATGCCTTGTACAGCTTGCAGCGATTTTATGCAGTTCTTCTTCCGACCAGACTGTTCCTGTCGGGTTATGAGGATTACATAATAACACCATCTTTGCGCTTTGAATCTTAAGATCAAAATCTTGCCAATTGATAGCGTAGCCCCCCTCATTTTTTATAATCAAAGAGGCTGTCAGAATATTTCTCTCGCTATGTTTAATTATATCAAAAAATGCATTATAGACAGGTGTAAAAACGAGAATATTATCACCATGCGATGTCAATAACTCTATTGCTTTAGCAATGGAGTACATCACGCTTGGGCTATAGGTGATCCATTCTGGTTTGATTTCAGTTTTATATTGTTGATGATACCAATTGACTATCGCATTCAGATAGTCATCATGCTGCCAACGGCTGTACCCTAAAATCGGGTGTTCCAGACGTTTTTTTAATGCTCTGGTGATAGCGTCTGGTATCGGAAGATCCATATCTGAAATAGAGAATGGTAATACATCTTTTACACCAAATCTGTCCTCGCAAAAGTCCCATTGGGTACAATATGTTTCTTTGCGGGAAATAGGAGTATTAAAAACATCCATCAGCATATCCCCATGTAGTTATCCATATCCCGACGCAAGGCGATGACTTTAGTACCGATAATGACTTGTAGGGTATTTTGATCAAGTTTAACAACCGCAATTCCGCCGGCTCTTTTTATTGCAGCCTCGTCAAGCAATCCCATATCTGCGATTGTTAAACGTAAACGAGTTACGCAATTATCCAGTGACTTAATATTCTCTTTACCACCAAGTGCCTTAACCATCTGCTCCGCCGCTTGCAGCTCTGATTTATCAGGAGTTGGGATATCCGCTATAGCCGTATCCTCATGAGCGTTCAGCGTGACAGGACTGGACTCTTCACGGCCTACCGTCATCAGGTTAAATTTGAGAATAGTCCAACGGAACACAAAGTAATAAATAAAGAAATAGGCCACTTCGACACACACCGCTATTGGCCAACCTGTTCTTGTGCCACGCAATACGCCAAAGCTAATAAATTGAATCAGATCGCCAGTAAATCCCATCTTCACGCCCATATATGGCAAGACCATGTTGGCGAATCCATTCATAAATGCATGGAAGACAAACAGCAGTGGACTGACAAATAAGAACAGAAACTCAATCGGTTCGCTGACGCCGCCAATAATGACTGTAAGCACCCCGGAAATAAGCAATGCTTTGATAGCTTTTCTGTTTTGAGCATGAGCAGTGCGATACATCGCCAGCGCGGCACCAGCCAGACCATACTGAATCATCAGTTTGCCCTGTTCCATTTTCCCCGCCAAATCCAGCGGAATGACCGCATTCTCTTTGACGTACGCCATAAACATGTTCAGGGTGCCATAATACTCTTCGCCGCCGATCACTGCCGATCCGCCGATGGGGGTAAAGCGGAAAACTGACGTCACCAGGTGATTTAAACCAAAAGGTATCGTCACGCGTTCGGCGACTGCATAGAAAAAATAGCCAACAGGACCGGAAGTTGAAATCCAGTGGCCAATGAGCATGAAAAGATTGAAAAACGGCGGCCAGATAAAAGGGATGATCAGACCAAATCCACTCATCACAATCAGTGTAATGATAGGCACCAGACGTGGGCCGCTATAAAAACCTAATGATTCAGGAATGCGTAAATTAACGATCTTTTTATACATGCTGGCGACTAATAACCCAGCAACAATTCCCCCTAACACGCTGGTATTGTAGGACTGGATCCCCAGAATGATGGTTTGCCCATGTGTCGACATTTGGTCAGCAGCGACCAATAAGTCGTGCTGTTTAAGATAAAAGTTCGTTCCCAGATGCATCGCCATAAAACCAATTAAGCCAGAAAAAGCACCATAGGCTTTATCCTCTTTATCTTTTAATAATCCTAAGGGAATCGCTATCGCAAACAATACAGGTAAATTAACAAAGGCAAACAAACCAAGACTAACAATGAAATCAAGTATGGTTTTAATTATTGGAATAGCCAGAAATGGAATTAACTTTGCCATATCATCACTGGCTAAACCACTTCCCAGCCCTAGCATCATGCCACATACACTTAGCAGAGCAATGGGATACATGAATGCCTTTCCCAGGCTCTGAAAAAAACTCCAGGCTTTCTTTTGTTTCATGTGGGTTATCTCATATAAATGTTATATATAATTAGTCCATTAATACTTTGGTACGAATTGAGAGATATAGTTTTTCTTCTAAAATTAATTCATATTTAAAAGTGGCATACAGATACCGTTCAATTTCATGAATTGCGCGCTGTAACAGGATGTCTTTCTCAAGAAACTGCTCATAGATGTCACCAATATCTTTTTGTTTTATCTTTTCATTACATAATACGCGACTTGAAAAATATTTAAGGTGTATCATGAACCTGGAATAATTAAATGAACTTCTGTCCACCTTTCTGTTATAAACAACTTCAATAAGCCCCGTGATTATTTGCGACAACTCAATAATCCGTACTGATTCATAATCAACTGAATTTTCATAATTATTTAAAATATGCAATGCTATAAAACCAATCTCATCATCAGGAAGTTGAACGCTGAATTGCTCATTAATGATAGTTAATGCATCGCGACTTATCGCATACTCTGCTTTGTACAACGCTTTGATTTCATCAAGGAAAACATTATTAATTTGTATGCCTGAAGCGACTCGGGATATTGCATTCGAAATGTGATCAGCAAGAATCAATAGTAGCGATGGATTGAGATTTTTTTCGAGATTGTTCTCCGCATATTGCACTATTTTTTCGGCAACAAAAACATACTCAATATCCACATGTTCAATCAATTTGTAGAGTTTATTTTTTTGTTCATTTCTGACATAAAAAATCCGGTTAGCCGGATGCTCAGGGACCGACATTCCATATTTTTTGTTGTAACCGACGCCAGGCCCAGAAATGATAACCTCCTGTCCATTCATCGATGCCTGTACACAATTATTGTTCATGACTTTTTCGATGATCATTTCATGGCTCCAAAAAAAAAGGCAAGGCACGTCAGAAGTAATGATTACTTCAAACATTGCCTTGCCTGATTTAACAGTTACAAGATGATTAACTAATGCGTATACATTACACGGAATTGTGCTTAATTAAAGAGATGGTCGGCTTATTTTTCAAGCCGACATTCAAATATCCGACATCAGTCACAAAACCAGCGTCTAATATTCAGGTAAATGTTATCTATTCAACGAAATATAAATTCATTGAATAAATAAAAACATTATCCCCTTCTCGCCAGCGTCGCCCCATCGGCAAAATACGCTTTAATTCCCGCAAGAATAGACTCCGCAACTTCCTGCTGGAAAGTCGCCGTTTTCAGTTTACGCTCTTCCTCAACGTTACTGATAAACGCCGTTTCGACCAGAATGGAGGGAATATCTGGTGCCTTTAGTACGGCAAACCCGGCCTGTTCAACTTGATTTTTATGCAGCTTGTTGATTTTACCGAGCTTATTCAGCACCGCTTTACCAAACTTCAGGCTGTCGGCAATGGTCAGCGACTGCACCATATCGAACATGGTGTGGTCGACATAGCGGTCACCGCTTTTGCTCACGCCACCAATCAAGTCCGAGGCGTTCTGGGTTTGTGCCAGATATTTTGCCGCAGTACTGGTTGCACCTTTGGTTGAGAGCGCAAACACAGAGGAACCGCTCGGCTGACGACTGGTAAAGGCGTCGGCATGGATAGAGACAAACAGGTCAGCACGCTGTTTCTGGGCTTTTGCTACGCGCACTTGCAACGGAATGAAGATATCTTCATTGCGCGTCATGTACACCTTCATATTGCCCTCTTTCTCGATCAGAGAGCGCAGACGGCGAGCTATTTGCAATACCACGTCTTTTTCGCGCGTTTTGTATTTCCCCACCGCACCGGAGTCTTCGCCACCGTGGCCAGGGTCAAGCATAATGACAATCGGACGATCGCGCCCAGCTTTACCCGGTTGTGGACCACTTTGTGCTGGCGGCACCTGCTTTTCGAGGTCGCCTTTGTTGTAATCCTCCAGCAGCGCCAGCAGCGGGTCCTGCATGTCCTGAGCATTGGCAGGATAGAGATCCATCACCAGACGCTCTTTAAACCCGGCGACCGGCGCAAGGGCAAACAGCTGCGGTTTTACGTTTTGCTTTAATTCAAAAACCATACGTACGGTTTGCGGGTCAAATTGCCCGACGCGCGCCGACTTGATGAACGGGTCGTCAGCGCGGATTTGCGCAGCCATCCCCTTGAGCACCGAGTTCAGGTTTACATCTTCGATATCCACCACCACGCGTTCAGGATTACTCAACGCGAACTGCTTATATTTCAGCTGACGATTAGATTCTACCGTCACGCGGGTGTAGCTGGACGCAGGCCAGACGCGCACCGCCACGACCTGGCTGACCGCAGCCAGGCTGACCTGACTTACGCTCAATAGCCACATGGCACCCGCGCCTTGCAGTAAACGACGACGGCTGATTGCAGTGTTGGATCCTGACATGCCTCTCCCGAGCAAAAGAAATCTAAGCTGTGTAACAAGTAAACGACCAATTTGACCGGAAACTTTAGCGAAAGACGCATAATCTGTCATCTATAAAACGGTAAACATTCTTTTTATATTCACGGTATTACTGATAAAAAAGTCGCTCCCGCATAAAATTTACACTTGCGCCCTGCGAAAAAACAGAATAAAAATACAATAATTTCGAATAATCATGCAAAGAGGTGTGCCGTGGTAAAGGAACGTAAAACCGAGTTGGTCGAGGGATTCCGCCATTCGGTTCCCTATATCAATACCCACCGGGGAAAAACGTTTGTCATAATGCTCGGCGGTGAAGCCATTGAGCATGAAAATTTCTCCAGTATCGTTAATGATATCGGGTTGTTGCACAGCCTCGGCATCCGTCTGGTGGTAGTCTATGGCGCACGTCCGCAGATCGACGCAAATCTGGCTGCGCATCACCACGAACCGCTGTATCACAAGAATATACGTGTGACCGACGCCAAAACACTGGAACTGGTGAAGCAGGCTGCGGGAACATTGCAACTGGATATTACTGCTCGCCTGTCGATGAGTCTCAATAACACGCCGCTGCAGGGCGCGCATATCAACGTCGTCAGTGGCAATTTTATTATTGCCCAGCCGCTGGGCGTCGATGACGGCGTGGATTACTGCCATAGCGGGCGTATCCGGCGGATTGATGAAGACGCGATCCATCGTCAACTGGACAGCGGTGCAATAGTGCTAATGGGGCCGGTCGCTGTTTCAGTCACTGGCGAGAGCTTTAATCTGACCTCGGAAGAGATTGCCACTCAACTGGCCATCAAACTGAAAGCTGAAAAGATGATTGGTTTTTGCTCTTCCCAGGGCGTCACTAATGACGACGGTGATATTGTCTCCGAACTTTTCCCTAACGAAGCGCAAGCGCGGGTAGAAGCCCAGGAAGAGAAAGGCGATTACAACTCCGGTACGGTGCGCTTTTTGCGTGGCGCAGTGAAAGCCTGCCGCAGCGGCGTGCGTCGCTGTCATTTAATCAGTTATCAGGAAGATGGCGCGCTGTTGCAAGAGTTGTTCTCACGTGACGGTATCGGTACGCAGATTGTGATGGAAAGCGCCGAGCAAATTCGTCGCGCAACAATCAACGATATTGGCGGCATTCTGGAGTTGATTCGCCCACTGGAGCAGCAAGGTATTCTGGTACGCCGTTCTCGCGAGCAGCTGGAGATGGAAATCGACAAATTCACCATTATTCAGCGCGATAACACGACTATTGCCTGCGCCGCGCTCTATCCGTTCCCGGAAGAGAAGATTGGGGAAATGGCCTGTGTGGCAGTTCACCCGGATTACCGCAGCTCATCACGGGGCGAGGTTCTGCTGGAACGCATTGCCGCTCAGGCGAAGCAGAGCGGCTTAAGCAAATTGTTTGTGCTGACCACGCGCAGTATTCACTGGTTCCAGGAACGTGGATTTACCCCAGTGGATATTGATTTACTGCCCGAGAGCAAAAAGCAGTTGTACAACTACCAGCGTAAATCCAAAGTTTTGATGGCGGATTTAGGGTAAGCGATGAAAATCGCCGGATGCGACATGCGTAACACTCGTGCGTCGCATCCGGCAATTACGTTTATCCCCGTGAACTAAACAACGCCGCCAGACCGCTGCGCCGCTCGGTGCGCGTGGCAATTGCCGCACTTAAAATGCGCTCATCGGCATACAGCGACAGACGGCGACGCGCGCGGGTCACCGCAGTGTAAACCAGCTCTCGTGTTACTACTGGCGTGCGTTGGCTCGGTAAAATCAACGCCGCATGGTCGAACTCCGATCCCTGCGATTTATGTACCGTCATCGCCCACGTCGTTTCGTGCTCTGGCAAGCGACTCGGTTGCACAGACTTAATATTGCCGTCCGGCATCGCAAACCAGACGCGCGTCCCCTGCCCACGATCCAGCGCAATACCGATATCGCCATTAAACAACCCAAGCGCGCTGTCATTACGGGCAATCATCACCGGTCGGCCTTCGTACCAACGAGAGTGCGGATTACGATGAATTTTACGCTTCTGTTGCATAAACTGCTCAATTCGCTCATTCAGTCCAGCCACGCCAAACGGCCCTTCCCGCAGGGCGCACAAAAGCTGGTACTCATTGAACGCCTGAATGATTAAATCCGGCTCGGCACGCGCTTGCAGCAGATCCAGATACCGTCCGTAACCCGCAAGAGCTTCCTCAAGCATCGCAATATAATCTTCGCCACTCTGTAAAAGCCGTTTTTCGATATCAGTAAAATCCTGCTGAAAAACGGTTTTCACTGCCGTTTTATCACCACGGTTGATCGCCGCAGCTAACTGACCAATGCCAGAATCGCTGCCGAAACGATAGCTTTTTTGCAGCAGGCAAAGACTGTCGCGTAAAGATGCTGCTTCTGTACCAGTTCCTGCCGGAACATGACTTCCCGTCAGACGACTTAATTGCCCGGCACGCTCGGCGGTAAAGCCGGCATTGGCATAAGCACAAATATCGCCCAGCACAGCCCCAGCCTCAACCGAGGCCAGTTGATCACGATCGCCGAGAAAGATCACTCGCGCATGATCGGGCAAGGCGTCTATCAGTCTCGACATCATCGGCAGATCGATCATTGACGCTTCATCTACCACCAGCACATCAAGATGCAGCGGGTTACCGGCATGATGGCGTAAACGCTGGCTACCTGGCTGCGCGCCCAGCAATCGGTGCAAAGTACTGGCATCTTCCGGAATGCGTTTCTTTTGTTCATCGGTCAGCGGTAACTGGCGCAAAGCCTTGCCGAGAGATTCGGTTAAGCGCGCGGCAGCTTTACCCGTTGGTGCAGCCAGACGGATACGGCAGCGTTCGCCGTCGGCCATTTGAATTAACGCTGCCAGCAACTTCGCTACGGTGGTCGTTTTACCGGTGCCAGGGCCGCCGGAAATCACTGAGATCCGCCGCGTCAGCGCCACTGCCGCCGCAACTTTTTGCCAGTTAATTTCATCGCTTACTGGAAAAAGTTTGTCCAGGGTTTGCGCCAGTAGTGCTTCATCAACCTCAATGGCATGATTCACTTCGTTGAAAAAGCGTGCCACTGTGCGCTCGTTACACCACATGCGATTCAAATAAAGACGATCGCCACAGAGGATCATCGGCGTTGGTTCATCTCCCCGGCTGACCGCTTGTGAAGCCAGCAAGCATTCTTCCCAATTTTGTAGCTCACCGATTTCACTGACACAGGTCGCCAACAGCGGATGCGATGCCTCGTTATTTTCCAGTCGTGAAAGCGGCAAACAAACGTGTCCCTCTCCGGCATCATGACTTAACAGTGCCGCCGCGAGGGTGACGGCAGGATGTTCATCTCCCGCCACGGTCAGGGCAAACTGCACGTCCAGCGGGCGTAGCTGTTTGTGCTCCACAGCTTCCAGTAATTGCTTTTGCAATTTCATTACGCCTCCTCCAGGGTCATACCGGCAAACATCTCATCCATCAGGTCAATCAACCCGGCGTTGGGTCGGGTCGCGTAGATCCCTTGTTGCGGATGTTCTTTATCAACGCCACGCAGGAACAGATAAATAACGCCGCCAAAGTGGCGCTCATAGTCATAATCAGCAATGCGATGGCGCAGATAACGGTGCAGCGCCAGGGTATAAAGCTGATATTGCAGATCATAGCGGTGTGCCTGCATTGCCGCTGCCATAGCCTGTTGGGTGTAAGCCGAACTGTCTTCACCCAACCAGTTGGATTTATAGTCGAGCAGGTAATAACGCCCTTCGTGGCGGAATACCAGGTCGATAAAGCCTTTTAACATGCCGCGTACCTGCATGAACTCCAGCGGCGGGCAGCCAGCGGATAGCGGGTCAAACTGGCGAATTAGTGCATCAAGCTGGCTGGCGATAAGCGGTTCACTAATCGGCAGGTAAAACTCCATCTCCACCTGTTTATCGCGATCGGAAAGCTGATTCAGGCTAACACCCGTTTCATTGAGAGGTGCCTGGAGGACAGCCGTGATCCACTCAGTCAACACCGGTTCCCACTGCGGTTCAAAGCCACCGAGCTCCAGTTTTTCCTGTACCCAGTTCGGGTCAACCGGCTGGGTAAAATCGAGGTCTTCAAACAAACTGTGCAAGAATGTCCCCGGTGACGCACCGCGCGGGAACTGATGCGGTGTTAACGTCGGTTCTTCAACGACGCTGACCACGCCTGCGGCATCAACATCCAACCGTGGCATCAGATCCTGAGCGATACCGTGACCACGCTGCTGCAAACCGGAGTAGCTGGTGACACGCCAGTTATCGCCGGGCAATCGTTGTAGCGTCCTCGCATTCAGTTCTGCAGTTAATGCATCATTAACCTGCCAGGGCTGGTTATCACCAGTTTGTGCCGTTTGCCAGGCAATATCATCATCGCATAACGCTTCAATACAGGTGCGAAGCCCTGCCGCATCTTGCGGTTCCCCTTTTTGCAGCAAACGCCCGAGCGCACTTTGGTGGACGTCGGTATCACCTTTTTTATCGCCACGACGGCGCACCAGCGGTGCAACGCCGAGACTGCAATGCCAAACCGAACGCGTCAGCGCCACGTAAAGCAAACGCAGATCTTCCGCCAGACGTTCGGCCTCCGCGAGGTCGACGCTTTCTGGCGCAGCATTAAGATCCAGAACAGCCTCAAACGAGTGGCGATCATGATAAAACGCCTGATCCTGGACGCGGAAATTGGTGATAAACGGCAGCCAGACCAATGGATATTCCAGCCCTTTCGATTTGTGGATCGTGACAATCTGCACGAGATGTTTATCACTTTCGAGACGCATTTGTTGGCTGGAGGCATTACTGTCTGGCTCGAGGATATGTTGCGATAACCAGCGTACCAGCGCATGTTCACTTTCCAGCTGCGTGCCGGCTTCTTGTAGCAATTCGCTGATATGCAAGATATCGGTAAGACGCCGCTCACCGCCTGCTGTTGCCAGCAAGTTTTCTGCAATGTTACGCGCCGACATCAGCGCCCGCAGCATCGGCATAACGCCACGTTTGCGCCAGATTTGCCGATAACCATCGAACTCTTCGACTACCGCATCCCACGCATGTTCGTCATTATTCAGCGTTTCAATATCCAGCGCATTCAGCCCCATCATTGACGTTGCCAGCGCACTGCGCAGGGTGTTCTCACGTTCGGGTGTCATCACCGCCTGCAACAGCCAAAGCATCTCCTGTGCTTCCAGAGTTTCAAAAACACTGTCGCGGTTCGAAAGGTAAACGGAAGGGATTTCCAGCAGCGTTAAGGCATCGCGCACCTGAGCGGCCTCCTGGCGGCTGCGCACCAGCACACTGATGTCCGAAGCACGTACCGGACGTGCATCATCGCCGTTCATCAGCAACGCTTCCCCGCGCTGCCCAGCCTGTAACCAGTCGCGGATTTGCGCAGCACATACCTGCGCCATGGTACTTTGATAGTCGCCAACGCCGCAGCTTTCGCCTTCCATCAGCCACATTTTCATCGCAGGCTGCGTTTCACCTTTAAACACAAAACGTAACGCCTGATTTTTCCCGGCTGATTTCACTGGAATAAACGGTATTTCGCGAAACATGAACGCGTCATCAGTCTGGCTGAAAAGCTTGTTCACACTATTCACCATTCCCGGTGCGGAACGCCAGTTGGTGTCTAAAGTGTAGTGGGCGTGAACTTCGCTACGCGCCTTCATATAAGTGAAGATATCCGCACCCCGGAATGCATATATGGCCTGCTTCGGGTCGCCAATCAGCAACAATGCGGTTTCCGGCTGATGGTGCCAGATACGGCGAAAAATTCGGTACTGCTGGGGGTCGGTATCCTGAAATTCATCGATCATTGCCACCGGGAATCGCGTACGGATCGCCGCTGCCAATACCTCGCCGCTTTCACTACGCAGCGCGGAATCGAGCCGACTTAACATGTCATCAAAACCCAATTCGCCACGGCGGCGTTTTTCACGCGCTACTGTTTCGCGGATCTCAGCTAATGCGCGAGTGATCACCAGATCGCGGATCGACAATGGTTCTGCAAGCAGTTGATCGATCGCCTCAAACAGTGGATGTCGCGGGGTTTCCCCCCCGGCTTTCGTGCGATCTTCTAAGAAACGCTGAGAGAATTTTTCCAGCGACTCTGGCAACTGATAACTGTTGGTCTCTTCTTCTGCCCAGGCGCTGATCTTGTCGATCCATTTAGCCTGATTGCTACGGTTAAACTTGCGTCGATCAATACCAGAAGATTCGATCAGCGCATCCAGTTCACCCACCGCGTCGCGCCACTGCTGTTTTACCGTATCAATACGCGCCACAATTTGCGCGTGGCGGGAAGCCAGCGTTTCATCATCGGGCGGCGGCGCTTTGATAACCGGCGCTTCGCCTTGCAGATAACGATTAATATCGCGCAGTAACGCCTGCGGCCCTTTCCAGGTTTCAAAGACGACCTGGGCAATTTCACGCGGCAGCGGGTAGCAGTGGCGACGCCAGAAATCGGCGCAGGCCTGGTAACGTAGCAGAGACTCATCTTCAATCAGCTGCTGCTCAAACAGCATGCCGGATTCAAAGGCATTCAGGTTGAGCATGCGCTGGCAAAAACCGTGAATAGTAAAGACTGCCGCTTCATCCATCTGCCGTTCGGCTAACAACAACCACTGCGCGGCTTGCGCTTTATCGTCGATCTCTTCCAGCAGGCGTTCGTACAGTGGATTGTCGGTGGTTTCACGCAGACAGGCGATGCGCAACTCGTGGATATTGCTACGGATACGACCGCGCAATTCTGCCGTGGCAGCCTCGGTAAAGGTGACCACCAGCAGTTCTTCAACGGTCAGCGGGCGGGGAAAGGCGGCAGAACCGCCTAGTCCAAGTAACAGGCGCAAATAGAGCGCCGCAATCGTAAAGGTTTTGCCTGTGCCGGCAGAGGCTTCAATCAGGCGCTCGCCCTGTAAGGGCAAGCGCAAAGGATCTAGTGTCTCGGCGACATCACTCATTCTTTTCACTCATCAGGGGCATTGTTTGCTGCAACGCGCTGACGTTCTCCCACACTTTCCAGCCTTCAGGATGCACATATTCGGCTTTCCCGTTCTGGCTGCCGGAAATCTGCGACAGAATAGCCATACCTTGCGGCTCGACCACCGCCTGATGGAAGAAATCAGCAAGTTTTTGCGGCGTCAGCAGTTTTATCTGGGCCACGATTTTATCACGCGAATCGAAGCGCATATTGCCGCGATCGAAATCTTTACTTAACTTCGATGCTTCTTCGCCGAGCGTTTGCGGTGCCTGCAGCATCTGGGTAATTACCGCCTGCTGGATTTGCGCAAACTCTTCTGGCTTCATCGCCCGCAGTTTTGCCTCTGCAGTTGGGAAAAACGCCTTATAACGCTCCCAAAGGTATGAAGGCTGTTTATCATTGCTTTGCAAAAGGAAGCCCATGCCCCACTGACGTCCCACGCTCATTGGAAACGCAAACACGGCATAGCCCAACTGTTCTTCGGTACGCAACTGATTGTAGAACCACGGCTGTACGATCTGCCCCAACAGAGAGCTATAGGCTGAGCTGGTGTATTCATCGTAGCCAGTCGGTACAAATACCGCTGCCAGTGCGGAGTCGGTGCTGTTACCGGCTTTTTCAAAGATGACGGATTGTTTTTTATCGACCACGACATCTTTGTTACGACACCACTCTGAACCATCAGCGCCCAACTGTTTTTGCACATCGCGTGCCAGCGTTGTTGCCTGGGCCTCGGTCATGTTGCCGATAACCATAAACTCTGGTCGAGCCCCTGATTTTAAGGCGTCGCGATAGGCCAGAACTTCTTTCAAAGTAATGGAGGGCAAAATTTTGCGCCGTTCATCTCGCGAGAAGTATGGTACTTGCGAGAGCATCTGCGCGGGCATAATCGCCTGCTCGAACGCTTTGCCCTTTTCTGCAGAATCCATCATCTGGTTATACCAGGACTTCGCCTGCTCAAGCTGATCTTCCGTAGCGGTATAGCTAAAGTACCCCTCGAGCAATGCCTGGAACAGCTGCGGCAGGCGCTGGGTGTAACCATTGGCATTAACCATAAGGCCGTTGTTAGCATTGGTGGAAAAACTTATGCCACCAACCGACGCCTGGTTGCTTAACTGATCAAGCGCCAGCCCTGCGAGATAATCATTGAGCGCAAACATCACCTGATTGCGGGCGCTGTTCATGGCTTTCGGATTACGCAAAATCAGGCTGACATCAGCTTTGGGCTCACTGGCAAAATAACGGCTTGGCGCATACACCACGCGCAGATTCGACTCATCAACAATCAACTCTGGATGGTCGTATTTCTTCTCTGACTTAATCAGCGAGAAATCGTCAGGAATATAGGGGTTAAGCTCCGGTAAGGAGAGCGCAATATTGGCGGCTTTTTTCTGCCAGTCCGCGAAAGTTTGTTCGCTGATTTTATCGACTTGATACGGCGCATCGACAAAATAAGCCGTTTTATTGTGCGGCTCTTTCGGGCTGATATACCAGATACGCGCATTCTGCGGCGTCATCATCGCCAGACGTTCTTTTACTGCTTTAGCATCGTACCGATCGGCAATATTGACTGCATCCAGTGTATGCTCAACAGGAACGCGAATCATGGTATCAGCCAGCCATTCGACGTAATCCATATCACGGGTGATTGACGGATAACGGAAGTCGATATCCAGCACATTCGCCAGTTCATCGAAGTATTGTTTATCGATCCCTTTTTCACGTAACAGATTGAGGTAGCTAAAAATGGCCGCCACAACCTGATCGCGATTCGCCAGACCTTTATCGGTTAAAGACGCAGAGATCGCTAATACGCCGCTGTTGCCGTTGACGATAGGATCGGAATTGGCGCTAATACCCTCAACTAATCCCTGCTTTTGCAGCCAGTCAGAAAGTGTACCTGGGCTGCGATTACCAATCAGATAGGTAATCAATTCATCCGTTTTACTACGGAACTTCGCTGAATTGTTATCGATGCGAAACTCAACGCGCAGAACTTTACGCGGCAACGCCGGGACGTAATGAATGATAATGCCCTTTTGCGCGTCGGTGACTACCGGCACGGTGATTTCCGGTTTTTTGCTCTCTTTGTTCGGCACGCGACCAAAGGTGTCCGCCGCCATTTTCGCCAACTCCGGCAACGGTTTATTGCTGTAAATAACCGCCTTCATCAGATTGGCGGAATAGTACTTCTCGTGGAAATCTTTCAGCGCCTGCTGTACCGGATTACCTGGTTTGTCGCTTAAAGTTTCGAGGTTACCACCAGAAAACTTTGAACCGGGGTGTGCCGGGTTAATGGTTTCTGCGCTGACCTGTGCCATGCGCATCCCGTCACGCGTACGCGCCATGGTTAATTCGGCATTCACTGCATTACGTTCACGTTCGGCGTATTTCTTGTCGAGCAAGGGTTCTGCAATAGCATCGGCCAGGCGGTCTACCGCACCGGGTAAGGCATCGTTCTCAACTTCCAGATAGAAAGCCGTGCGATACGGTGCCGTGCTGGCATTGTGACTGCCGCCGTGCATTTTGAGATATTCGGCCAGACTGTCAGCCTGCGGGTACTTTTTCGACCCCATCAGACTCATGTGTTCAAGGTAATGCGCCAGCCCCTGATACGCCTCGGGATCTTCCAGCGACCCAACGGGCACCACCAGCGCCGAGAGCGATTTAACTGCCTGCGGATCAGAAACCAGTAAGACCACCATACCGTTATCCAGATGTATAGCCTGATACTGGCGGTTATCTTTATCACTTTTACGGATGGTTTCCTGAATCGGCTGCCATCCCGTTTCTGCCTGACTAAAGGGTGCCCAAAGGGCAACAAACAACAATAATGCTTTGAACCAGATGCTGCGGGGCATTCACGGACCTCATAATCAACTTTATTTTCTGGCCAGATTCAACACGTTAACGCAAATCATCTGCCAGAATTTAATCTTGTGCTGCACGAGTCAGCCTATGTCTATATATCCATCAGTCCGTGACTGGTGCGCATCATAAAGCAAGCAGATATATTGCGCAATTTTTATACAGCACTCATGACTGATTAAAGCGAAACAGCGGTAACAGGAAACGTTGCGACTGTTCAACGATGGCCTCCATTGTCTCTGGTGTTAATTGCCGCCAGAGCCGTTGATACCAGATATCATCACCTTCGCCACGCACCATCATGTTGCCTTCGTAAGCCTGAAGGAATTTCGTTCGGGCTTTTTGCAACGTGGAATCGTCATCCAGCATGGCATCGTTTTGCGCGTCATAACAGGTTTTTAGCCACGCGCCGCCACTTTCAGGTAACACCAGCAATGGCGCGGACATCCCTTCACGATACCCCTCAATCAGTTGTGAGAGGTAATGCAAAGCCTGTGCGGCTGCAAGCGGCGGAAAACGCCACTCGCCGTCTTTGCGTAGAAAAAGGCGACTTTCACCATTACCACCGCTGGCACAGTAGACAAGGTGTTCCAGCCAAAGTTGCATTCCCTGCGCCACACTTAATAAAGAGGGACGCCAGCGCAACAGGCCATCCGGCTGCACCTGCGGCAACCAGCCAGTTATCTGCACACCGTTGCAGGCGAGATCAATCTCCATACTCTGCCCTGGCTGGCGACAGGCAATGACTCTGTCGGCAAGTTGCTGCATCTCCTGACACTGCGTTTCCCAGAAAATTTCACCAAAGGCACCATACGGCAAATCACCTGCCGCCCGGAATCGGCGGAACAAGCGTTCGGCATCATCCTGCTCAACCAGTGCATTTAATAACTGCTGGTTGATTTGATAACGACTAAGCCCTTCAAGAATAAAAGGTTCGGTGTCGGGAATTTCGCTGTCTTCGGTACGGAAGTTCACCTGCAAACGCATCTGGAAAAACGCCCGCACCGGATGCGCCCAGAATCGTTGTAGCGTCTCCAGCGGCACAGTTTCCGGCAAGGTAAACGGCAGCGGCTGAACAAATTCAGAATGTGCTTTACCAGCCTGGCTGGCCGCAGGTAGCCACTCGCGCGCATAGCTTTGTCGTTCGCCTGGCTGGTAGTTTTGTGGATCAAACGGCATTCGGGTATGGAGGCAAGTAAGATGCGCTTTTACCCTTGCCTCGCTTTCATCACAGTTGAGCGCTTCATCTCCCGGTAGATAATGGCTTTGCCCGATGTAGTCGATCAGTTCCTGCACCAGTACCGACGGGAAACGTTCACTGTTATCCTGAATGGAACGCCCGATATAGCTGATATAGAGTTTTTGCTGCGCGGAAATTAACGCTTCCAGGAACAGATAGCGGTCGTCATCGCGACGGCTACGGTCGCCACGCTTCGGTTTCTGGCTCATCAGGTCAAAGCCCAATGGCGCAAGCTGGCGTGGATAAACGCCATCGTTCATTCCCAGCAGGCAAACCACTTTGAATGGGATGGAACGCATTGGCATCAGAGTACAAATGTTAACCGGTCCGGCGAGAAAACGCTGGCTGATACGTTCCTGATCCAGGCGCTGTGCCAGTTCATCACGCAATAGTGACAGCGGCACCGCGTCGCCATACTGCGCACCTAAACCTTCGGCGATAATCGCCTGCCATTGTTGTTCGATCAGCGTCATCGCCGCTTCGGTTTCCGCATCCGGCAGGAAGAAGGCGTTGAGCATATCGCGACAAACCGGCAACCACTCTTCCAGCGGACGCTCCTGCGCCAGCCCGCGACGCCAGATGTTTAGCTGCATTAGCAGTGAAGCCAGATGCCCCACCAGTTCTGCAATTAAGCCGCTCGATTCATCATAAGGTAGAACCGATTGCCACTCGCCCTGCGCGCTCTCCATCGCGTAGCCCAGCAACATGCGCGTCAGGCCAAACCGCCAGGTGTGTTGACCGGTAGCGGGGAGTTCCAGCTCGCGAACGTTGTCGTCATCTATCCCCCAACGAATTCCGGACTCGTTGACCCACTGGCGTAAATAACGCAGCCCTTCTTCGGTGATGTCAAACCGCGCCGCCAGCACCGGCACATCCAGTAATGCCAGAACGTCCTCCGACACAAAGCGGCTGTCTGGCAACGATAACAGGCTGATAAACGCTTCAAGTACAGGATGCGACTGCCGCGCCCGACGGTCGGAAATGGCGTAAGGTAGGTAACGATCCGCAGGTGCGCTACCAAACACAGCCTGAATAAACGGACTGTAGCTGTCGATGTCGGCCACCATCACAATGATGTCGCGCGGAGTAAGTGTCGGATCTTCTTCCAACATCGCCAGCAGGCGATCGTGTAAAACTTCAACTTCACGCTGTGGGCTATGGCAAACGTGGAAGGTGATACTGCTATCCAGTGGATCAAGCGGGCGTTTGTTATCGCTACGGGAAAACTCTTCGATGTTCACACCCGCAACGGCGCGGTTTTCCAGTTCCAGAATGTCAGACTGAATGTTATGCAGCAGGTTATCTGGCGTCACATCGACAAAAGCGTCCAGCTCCTGGCTGCTCTCCAGATCAGAAAGGAGATAAATGTAGTCGCGTCCAAGCTTGCCCCATGAGGCCAGCAGCGGGTTGCCGACATCCTGTTCACCATCGCTGTTAAAGAGCTGCCCGGCATTTTCGCTGTCGCGAAATAGCGGTAATTCGCGATCTTCAAAACTGTGTCGGCGCTGGCGAGTCAGCAGTTTCGCCAGATAAGCAGGATCTTTAATGTCGCCCCAGTAATAACGGCAGGGGTTGGTAAACAGGAGATGGATTTCAATATGTTTACCCAGCGCCTGTAGCGCCTGGAGATAAACAGGCGGTAACGCGGAAATACCGCATATAAAGACGCGCGAAGGTAGCCCCGGCGGGCAGGTCGTCGCGGACTCCAGCGTTTCGATAAAGCGCTGATAGAGATTGGCGCGGTGCCAGCGCGGTTGCCCGAGTTGATGGGTATATTCCACCAACGCCTTCCACAACGGCGCTTGCCAGGCCTGTGCTTCTCCCAGCCCTTCAACCAAATGTCCTGTTTCCCACTGTGCCAGCCAGTCCGGACGATAGACCAGATACTGGTCAAACAGGTCCGCCGCTTTTGAAGAAAGCTGGAACAGTTTTCGCTTGTCGCTATCGTCAGTCAGATAATGCCGCAACAGGGTAAAGTCTTCGCGATCCAGCAATTGCGGCAACAGAGTCATCAGTTTCCAGCTCATGCTCTGTTTGTTAAAGGCGCTCTCTTTGGGGATCTCCGGTAACACCCGGACGAACATATCCCAGATAAAGCTCGCAGGCAGCGGAAAATCAATGTTTGCCGCAATACCAAACTTTTGCGACAGGGTCATTTGCAGCCACTGCGCCATACCGGTACTTTGCACCAGAATCATCTCTGGTTCGAAGGGATCGTCCAGCCGTTCGCGTTCGACAATAAACTCCATCAACGCTTCCAGCACGTCCAGACGATTGGAATGGTAGACCCTTAACATAGCGGCTCCTGACTACTGACGATTCGGGCAATGCAGGCGGGTCATCTCGCCTTCTCTGCCCCCGGGTGAAACTAGCGTAACGCTGATGCTGACACATCCCGCCTGCGATGTCTGCATTCGGTTGACCTGCCAGTTGGCAGGTGGCGAAATCGCACGCAGTTGCGTTTGCTGCCAGCCATGCCGCCAGAGCTGTTGGTACTGGTTTCTGCTGGCAAGACTGTTCATTAATGTTCGCTGGAAACCCGATAACGCAGTGACAATCATCACCATCAACACCATCGCCAACATTACCTCCGGCAGACTAAAGCCTTGTTGATTCTTCAGGGAAGCTGACATAACGCCCTCTCTTTCAGCGGACAAAAATCGCTCCAGCCGCGTGGCGAAAAAACAATGTTTCCATCGATGACTTCGCCTGTTCGCCACAACGAAACGCCTTCATAACCGGCAATCAATAAGGCCTCATTATCTGCCAATAAACGCAGACAAACCCGGGCACCGGTGGCAGCGTACAGTAAGCACTGAACTGCGGGCTGCGTCTGCCAGGAGTGCATTTTTCCCCACTCCAGCGCCGACTGAACGATGGCCTGGCGGCGCAATGACTGACTTTCCATGCTCACGCGAGAGGCAAAACTGCGATCCTGTTGGCTCATTCCTTGTAATAGCAAGCTACCCAAAACCAGCAGCATAAGGACCAGAGCCAGTGACGAAACACCCTTTTCTCGGTTCACAGGTTGGATCCTGTCACGCTATAGCTGGCATCCACCACGGTTTGCGGATCAGCCTTGCTGGCAGCGTGCATATTAACCGTCAACACCGGCGAGAAGCCGCTGACATCCTGACGGGTAACCTGAAAAGTGTCGATAATGATGGCATCCGGATTAGTCACTTTATCCCAGCCCTTACCTTCACAGGATGTCGCACCGCGTAGCGTTTCCAGCACATGCTCCTTCAGACGAAATCCAATCTGGTCGGACTCTTTTACCGGTTCGCGATCCCAGATACCGTTACTGTTCGCATCCCACTGCACAATGACACAGTCACCCTGTCCGACAATTTCCAGCCCTTCGCCGGTACAGCTGCCATGACAATAACCCGCCCTCTGGAGATGCTTCGCAACGGTAAATACCCGCAGCCAGATTTCATCTTCCAGCGCCAGCTTACGGGTGCTCGTTAAACTGTCACGCTGTAACGCAGGCAGAAAGCGTGCAGCCCCCAGCAACAATACGCTACTGATCGCCATAGCAATCAACACTTCCAGCAGAGAAAAACCTTGCTCTTTTACAGGCATCCTTCTGTTTCTCCTTGCTGACAAAGCCGGAGTCTTCCCCACGGCGAAACCACCAGCCACCACTCGCCCGTTGAGTTTTTGAAGCGAATATGCCCGGCCCATGCGGTATTGCGCAGGCCAAAGAAAGCAAGCGAAGGTGTCAGATCGCTCATTTCGACTTCGGGCCAGCGTGGCACAAAGACCAATGGTGAACTGCCATGACAGGTATTGGCCCCAGCAGCGGAACTCACAAGGCACCATAACGTCCCCTCCCTGATAACACTGATACTGTGGTCGCGGTTATGCCAGTTGGCATCTTCACGTAAATAGAGCAAATAGTCCCGCGCCTGGCTGGCGGTTTGCCAAAGCCGTTGCGACTGCTGCCAATATTGCCAGCCATAGAGCCCACTTGCGCTTAGCATGACCAGAATCAGCATCGCGACCAGCGTTTCAATCAGCGTATAACCACGTTGTGTTTTCATGCCGGCAGTATGGAGCGAGGAGAAAAAAAGACGAGGGCCAGTTTCTATTTCTTCGGCGCATCTTCCGGACTATTTACGCCGTTGCAGGACGTTGCAAAATTTCGGGAAGGCGTCTCGAAGAATTTAACGGAGGGTAAAAAAAACCGACGCACACTGGCGTCGGCTCTGGCAGGATGTTTCGTAATTAGATAGCCACCGGCGCTTTAATGCCCGGATGTGGATCGTAGCCTTCAATCTCAAAGTCTTCGAAACGGTAGTCGAAGATGGATTCGGGTTTACGTTTGATAATCAACTTCGGCAGCGGACGCGGTTCGCGGCTTAATTGCAGATGAGTTTGATCCATATGGTTGCTGTACAGGTGCGTGTCGCCACCGGTCCAGACAAAATCACCCACTTCCAGATCGCACTGCTGCGCCATCATATGCACCAGTAACGCGTAGCTGGCAATGTTGAACGGCAGGCCGAGGAAGACGTCACAGGAGCGCTGATAAAGCTGGCAAGAGAGTTTGCCGTCTGCCACATAGAACTGGAAGAATGCATGGCACGGTGCCAGCGCCATTTTATCCAGTTCGCCTACGTTCCACGCTGAAACAATAATGCGGCGCGAATCCGGGTCGTTTTTCAGCTGGTTCAGTACCGTAGTGATCTGGTCAATATGACGACCATCTGGCGTTGGCCAGGCGCGCCACTGTTTACCATACACTGGCCCGAGGTCGCCGTTTTCATCGGCCCATTCGTCCCAGATGGTGACATTGTTTTCGTGTAGATAAGCAATGTTAGTGTCGCCCTGCAGAAACCACAGCAGTTCATGGATGATGGAACGCAGGTGGCAACGTTTAGTTGTCACCAGCGGGAATCCATCCTGCAGGTTAAAACGCATCTGATGACCAAAAATGGAAAGCGTTCCGGTTCCGGTACGGTCGTTTTTCTGTGTGCCTTCGTCGAGCACTTTTTGCATCAGTTCTAAATACTGTTTCATGGTTCCTCAGGAAACGTGTTGCTGTGGGCTGCGACGATATGCCCAGACCATCATGATCACACCCGCGACAATCATCGGGATGGAAAGAATTTGCCCCATGCTAATGTACTGCACCCAGGCACCAGTAAACTGCGCGTCGGGCTGGCGGAAAAACTCAACAATGATGCGAAACGCGCCGTAACCAATCAGGAACAAACCTGAGACAGCTCCCATTGGGCGCGGTTTACGAATATACAGGTTGAGGATAATAAACAGCACCACACCTTCCAGCAGCAGCTCGTAAAGCTGTGATGGGTGGCGCGGCAGCACACCGTAAGTGTCGAAAATGGATTGCCACTGCGGGTTGGTTTGCAGCAGCAAAATATCTTCTGTACGGGAGCCAGGGAACAGCATGGCAAACGGGAAGTTTGGGTCAACGCGGCCCCACAATTCACCGTTAATAAAGTTGCCCAGACGCCCGGCACCAAGACCAAACGGAATGAGTGGGGCGATAAAATCAGAAACCTGGAAGAAGGAACGTTTAGTACGGCGGGCGAAGATAATCATCACCACGATAACGCCAATCAGGCCGCCGTGGAAAGACATGCCGCCGTCCCAGACACGGAACAGATACAGCGGATCGGCCATAAACTGCGGAAAATTGTAGAACAGAACATAACCAATACGTCCACCGAGGAAGACGCCGAGGAAGCCCGCATAGAGTAAGTTTTCAACTTCATTTTTGGTCCAGCCGCTGCCCGGACGATTCGCCCGACGTGTTGCCAGCCACATTGCAAAAATGAAACCCACCAGATACATCAGGCCGTACCAGTGAAGCGCCACGGGTCCTATTGAGAAAATGACCGGATCAAACTCCGGAAAATGCAGATAGCTACTGGTCATCTGTCACCACAAGTTCTTGTTATTTCGCTGAAAGAGAACAGCGATTGAAATGCGCGCCGCAGGTTTCAGGCGCTCCAAAGGTGCGAATAATAGCACAAGGGGACCAGGCTGGTTGCCGGATACCGTTAAAAGATATGTATATGATCCGCGCTATAACCCTCCGCGAATCAGCCCGCCCATGCCGCGACGCTCCATAAAGGCTGCAACCTGATGGCGAACTTCGGTCGCCAGTTGCGCTTCCAGACTACGCTGCGCAAGATTTTCTGCTTCAGCAAAATCAATGCGCCGCAGCAGGTATTTTACGCGCGCTACAGAACGTCCGTTCATAGACAGATGGCGATACCCAAGCCCAATGAGGATTGCCACGCACATGGGATCGCCCGCCATTTCACCGCACAAACGGAGATCGATTCCATGTATTTCCGCTTCCCGGGCGATCATCGCCAGAGCTCGTAACATTGCAGGATGAAGACTGTCATAAATGTTCGCCACCCGGGTATTGTTGCGATCAACGGCCAGGATGTATTGCGTCAGATCGTTGGTGCCAACAGAGATGAAATCGACCCGCTTTGCCAGATGCGGCAGCATAAATACCATTGACGGCACTTCCAGCATGATGCCGATACGTGGTTTGGGAATTTCGTAACCGATCATCTCCTCGACTTCACGTCCGGCACGTTCAATCAGGCGGCGTGCTTCGTCAACTTCATCGAGGCTTGTGACCATCGGCAACAGAATATTCAGGTTGCCCGTAGCGGCATTAGCACGCAGCATCGCCCGCACCTGGATCAAGAAGATCTCCGGCTGATCGAGCGTAATGCGAATCCCACGCCAACCCAGGCATGGATTCTCTTCGCTGATCGGCATGTAAGGCAGCTGCTTATCTGCTCCGACATCCAGCGTACGCAAGGTGACGGGTTTATCATTGAACATTTGCAGCATCCCCTGATACTGCGCCACCTGTTCTTCTTCCGACGGAAAACCACTTTGCAGCATGAATGGGATTTCAGTGCGATAAAGTCCTATGCCATCAATACGGCTGCCCAGTTTTTCTTCATGTTCCGGGCTTAAACCGGCATTGAGCATGACTTTAATGCGCTCGCCGCTTTTTAACTGGGCGGGTAAATTGACGTCATCTTCCGCCAGACGGCTAAGCTCAATCTCTTCACTAATTAGCCGCTGATATTCTTGCAGCAGTACCGGCTCCGGATCGACCAGCAATTCACCGCGATAACCATCGACGATCAACGTCCGACGATGCAGCACCGAAGGCTGAATATCCGCGCCCATTACGGTAGGGATCCCCAGCGCACGTACCATGATCGCAGCATGGGAGTTGGCTGCGCCATCGCGCACGACAACACCCACTAAGCGATCCTGGGGCAGCTCAGCAAGCGTTGTCGCTGACAGTTCATCTGCCACCAGAATGAAACGTTCCGGCCAGGCGTTCGGCCCTTGATTAGCGTCATCAAGATGAAACAGCAATCGCTGACCCAGCGCACGTAAATCGCCAGCCCGCTCTTTGAGATAGTTATCGCTTAGCGCGGCAAACTGTTCGGCAAATTTTTCAATGACGGTTTTTACCGCCCACTCTGCCACCGAGCCTTTATCAACCTCGGCAAACAATTCGCGACGCAGCCGGGTGTCCGAAAGCAGGTGCGAGTAAAGATCGAAAATAGCCGCCGTTTCTTTTTGTGCACCGGCGGCAAAGCGTTTGCTGTAGCGGCGAAACTCGTTTGCCGCTTCTTCCAGCGCCCCGGTCAGTCGTTCGCGTTCCAGAGCCGGATCCAGCGTTGATGCCTGATACACCTGTTCCATTAAAGGTAACGTGGCATCCTGCCAGCCTTCGGCAATCGCCACACCAGGCGCTGCCGGTAATGCACGGATTCGCGTCTGGCGATATTGCCCAAATAAGGCAGTCAACTGCGACTGAGAAAGAATCGCTGCCATCTGGGTGGCAAGCGTCACCAGGAAGGATTCTTCACTTTCGTCATACTGGCGCAACTCTCGTTGCTGTACCACCAGTACACCAAGCAACTGGCGACGTTGAATAATTGGTACGCCTAAAAACGCGCGGAAACGTTCTTCTTTTACGGAGGGGATGTATTTGAAGCTGGGGTGCTTTTGCGCATCTGCAAGGTTTATCGGTTCCGCCAGCCTGCCAACCAGGCCGACGATCCCTTCATCAAACGCGAGCGTTACAGTGCGACCGCGTGGTTTTTTCAGCCCCCGGGTCGCCATCAGGTAGTAACAACGTCGATCATGATCGGCAAGGTAAACCGAACAGACCTCGGTATCCATCGCAAGACAGATGTCGGTAACCAGAATATTTAACGCCTCATTCAGGCGTGGTGCGCTGGCTACCTTTTCGACTATTTCGCGCAGGCGAGTGAGCATAATTGGCGTGACTTAACCTCTTTTACGTCGATAAGCAGATGCGTTTTGTGGTTTTGGCGTATTTTCCTGCAGTGACATCACCACACTCGCGAACTCTTTCATTACCCTACGGTAGACATCACGTTTAAATGACACCACCTGTCTGACCGGATACCAGTAACTTACCCATCGCCAGCCGTCAAACTCTGGTGTACTGCTGGTTTGCATATTGATTTCTGCATCGCCGCTCACCAGCTGCAAGAGAAACCATTTTTGTTTTTGGCCGATACAAACCGGCTTCGTGTCCCAACGCACCAAACGTTTCGGTAATTTGTAGCGCAACCAGTTACGCGTTGAAGCAAGGATTCGAACGTCTTTACGGCTTAATCCTACTTCTTCAAACAATTCACGGTACATCGCCTGCTCTGCGGATTCTCCGGGGTTGATTCCGCCTTGCGGAAATTGCCAGGAGTGCTGACCAAATCGCCGGGCCCACATTACCTGCCCCTGGCGATTACAAATCACGATACCTACGTTTGGGCGGTAGCCATCGTCATCAATCACCGGACTACCTCAAAATAAAGCTTTATATACGAATGATTGTTTCATACTCCAGGAAGACGGTAAACCACTCTCTGCAGGGCATTACACACTAATAACAATTGAATAACTCACAGTTATGTGCAGAGTTATAAACAGAGGAAGGGGTGGATAGCCGTTTTTATTCACCTTTTCTGTGGATAGAGTTGTGAAGAACTACGGAATTACTACGGGAAAACCCGGAGCATTCTGAATAAGCCCGATATAGACATTTTAAAATATTCATTATCAGTCAATGCATTACATGTAATTTTAGTAATAAAAAAGAGTAATTCGTGACCCAGGTCACACCTCTCATTTACGGGTTGGCGAAAGATCAACCAATGCCGTATTTATCCACAGAATGTGCCACTAAGTTAAGCACTGAGCCACTAAGAACTGGAGTTTCGTCGCACGTCAAGGCTGTAAATGGAAACAGTAGTGGAGGTTTTTCACAGTTATCCCAGCTTTCTGTGGATAACATGGTGTAAGATCCTGTTTATTTTCAGTGACCAGATTTGGAAAACCCGTTGCAGTGTTGCGCAACTCGATTACCGACAATCTAAAAAGCAATATAAATCAGAGAATTGAACAACGCATGTGGAAAAAGTTACACTGCGAATATTCGGCACAGAAATGCTGTTTGTTTTTTAACCAAGGTATCATGACATGTCCCAACCTCGCCCACTGCTCTCTCCTCCCGAAACTGAAGAACAATTGTTAGCGCAAGCACAGCAACTTTCTGGTTATACATTGGGAGAACTGGCGGCACTTGCCGGGCTGGTTACGCCAGAGAATTTAAAACGCGATAAGGGCTGGATTGGCGTGTTACTGGAGATCTGGCTAGGTGCCAGCGCAGGGAGTAAACCTGAGCAAGATTTTGCTGCTCTGGGCGTGGAACTTAAAACTATCCCTGTGGATAGTCTTGGTCGTCCGCTGGAAACAACATTCGTTTGTGTTGCCCCGTTAACGGGTAATAGCGGGGTGACCTGGGAAACCAGCCACGTGCGCCACAAGCTCAAACGCGTACTGTGGATACCGGTTGAAGGCGAGCGCAGCATCCCGCTGGCGCAGCGTCGCGTTGGCTCACCGTTACTGTGGAGCCCGAATGAAGAGGAAGACCGGCAACTGCGCGAAGACTGGGAAGAATTAATGGATATGATTGTTCTCGGTCAGGTTGAGCGGATCACCGCTCGTCACGGGGAATATTTACAGATACGACCGAAAGCAGCGAATGCGAAAGCGCTTACCGAAGCCATTGGTGCCCGGGGCGAACGGATTCTGACGCTGCCGCGCGGCTTTTATTTGAAGAAGAATTTCACCAGTGCGCTACTGGCCCGTCATTTTCTGATCCAGTAGCCATCGCTTTGACCTGCCGCTTTCCGGGCATATAATTACCGCTTCATTTTTTTGGCAGGGCTTTTTAGATGTTATTTGCATGGATAACCGATCCTAACGCCTGGCTTGCGCTCGGTACGCTGACGCTGCTGGAGATCGTTCTTGGGATCGACAATATTATTTTCCTTTCTCTGGTGGTGGCAAAGCTCCCCACAGCACAACGTGCTCATGCGCGCCGTCTGGGGTTGGCGGGAGCCATGGTTATGCGTCTGGCGCTGCTGGCATCCATCGCCTGGGTTACGCGCCTGACAAATCCGCTTTTTACAATATTCAGCCAGGAAATTTCCGCCCGTGATTTGATTCTGCTTCTGGGTGGCTTGTTCCTTATCTGGAAAGCCAGCAAGGAAATCCACGAATCCATTGAAGGTGAAGAAGAAGGGCTGAAAACACGCGTTTCATCATTCCTCGGCGCTATCGTGCAGATTATGCTGCTGGATATTATCTTCAGCCTCGACTCGGTGATTACCGCTGTGGGTCTGTCAGATCACCTGTTTATTATGATGGCCGCCGTGGTGATTGCCGTAGGCGTGATGATGTTCGCCGCACGCTCGATTGGTGATTTTGTCGAACGCCATCCTTCGGTAAAAATGCTGGCGCTCTCTTTCCTGATTCTGGTGGGCTTTACCTTGATTCTGGAAAGTTTCGACATCCACGTACCGAAAGGTTACATCTACTTTGCGATGTTCTTCTCTATTGCGGTTGAAAGCCTCAACCTGATTCGCAACAAAAAGAATCCGCTCTGATACTCCGTACGCTCTCCTGCGGGAGGGCGTACTCACTCCTGTTACCCTCACAGTTTAAGATTTTCCTGCTTTCAAGATATATAACGTCGGTTTATAAACAGACTATTATCATAGGTGGGGCAAATGAGGATAACCGGATGAAAAAATGGGCAGTAATAATTTCTGCAGTCGGACTGGCGTTTGCTGTTTCCGGGTGTTCCAGTGATTACGTCATGGCGACCAAAGATGGCCGTATGATTTTGACCGATGGAAAACCTGAAATTGATGATGATACCGGGCTGGTGAGTTATCACGATCAGCAAGGTAACGCGATGCAAATTAACCGTGATGATGTTTCGCAAATTATTGAACGTTAACAAATAAGGTCAGCATCCGGCTGGCCTTAAGATTTTTCTCTTTCCCTTTTCCCTTCCCTCTGCCATTTTTATATTCCTTATGTCGTGATTATAAAAAGGAAACGGCTATGCAATATCACCGTATACCCCACAGTTCGCTGGAAGTCAGCACGCTGGGGCTTGGCACGATGACGTTTGGTGAACAGAACAGCGAAGCCGACGCCCACGCACAACTCGACTATGCCGTCGCTCAGGGCATTAACCTTATCGACGTTGCCGAAATGTACCCAGTACCTCCGCGCCCCGAAACTCAAGGGCTAACCGAAACCTACGTCGGCAACTGGCTGGCGAAACATGGCAGCCGCGAAAAGTTAATTATCGCCTCCAAAGTGAGCGGACCGTCGCGCAATAATGACAAAGGCATCCGCCCGGATCAGGCGCTGGATCGGAAGAATATCCGCGAAGCGCTGCATGACAGCCTCAAGCGTCTGCAGACTGATTACCTCGATCTTTATCAGGTGCACTGGCCGCAGCGCCCAACCAACTGCTTCGGCAAACTCGGTTATAGCTGGACAGATTCTGCGCCTGCGGTTTCGCTGCTGGATACGCTGGACGCACTGGCAGAGTACCAACGCGCGGGAAAAATTCGTTATATCGGCGTGTCGAACGAAACTGCATTTGGCGTAATGCGCTACCTGCATCTGGCGGACAAACACGATCTGCCGCGTATTGTCACCATTCAAAATCCCTACAGTCTGTTAAACCGCAGTTTTGAAGTCGGTCTGGCAGAAGTCAGCCAGTATGAAGGGGTCGAACTGCTGGCCTATTCGTGCCTGGGTTTCGGCACACTGACCGGGAAATATCTCAATGGTGCAAAACCCGCTGGCGCACGTAATACGCTCTTTAGTCGCTTCACCCGCTATAGCGGTGAGCAAACGCAAAAAGCCGTCGCGGCGTATGTTGATATCGCCAGACGTCATGGCCTGGATCCTGCTCAGATGGCGCTCGCTTTTGTACGCCGTCAACCGTTTGTTGCCAGCACTCTGCTGGGCGCAACCACGATGGAGCAGCTGAAAACTAACGTCGAAAGTTTGCATCTGGAGTTAAGCGAAGACGTATTAGCTGAAATTGAAGCGGTACATCAGGTTTATACTTATCCGGCACCATAAGATTAACGCCGGTTAAAACCGGCGTTAAATATTAATGACGGCGCTGCCAAATCCACAGCGCCGTTATTGCCAGCGCAAACAGCGCACCGAAGCCAATGCCAATGGGCACGACCGGGATGCCTACCATTACCGCCAGCGAGTAAATGCCCAGCATCAACAACATGGCACTGTTTTCGCCAAGGTTTTGTACTGCAATCGCATTCCCCGCCCCGACGCTTTTTTTACCCCGCTCCTGTAGCAACGCATTGAGCGGTACTACAAAAAAGCCCCCCAGCACGCCAATCAGCATCAACAAGGCATAGGCTGGCAACAGCTCGTGTTGCAGGGAGAAAATCAGTACCACCACGCCAATCAAAATCCCGGCTGGCATACAGCGTGACACGGTTTCCAGCGTAACTAACTTCGCTGCCGCACCTGCGCCAACCACGATACCAATCGCTACCATCGCGTTGAGATAGGTCGGCGTAGCGTTATCGGTAATGCCCAGCGCCACCGGTACCCACAGCACCAACAGGAAACGCAGCGTGACACCTGCTCCCCAGAATAAACTGGTGCCCACCAGCGAAAAACGCGTTTCACCATTGCGCCATAGCGAGGTGCAGGCATTCAGGAAACTGCGGGTCATGTTGATGAGATTCCAGGACTGCCCCGGACGCGCCGCCGCCAGTTTGGGAATGTAGATATTGGCAACGACCGCACCACCGTAGGCCAGTGCGCACGCGGCCAGGGCGACCAGGACATGCCAGTCAGCCAGCACACCACCGGCTACGGAACCGAGCAAAATCGCCGCTATGGTAGAAGCTTCCATTAAACCGTTAGCTTTTACTAACTTACTACCCGTGGTTAATTCGCCGAGAATACCGTATTTCGCCGGTGAATAGGCTGCAGCACCAACACCCACCAGCGTATAGCCGAGAAACGGATTGATGCCAAAGCAGATACTGGCTGCGCCCAGCAGCTTCAGGCCGTTGGCAAACATCGTCACCCGGCCTTTGGCGAAACTATCCGCCACCTGTCCGACAAACGGCGCAAAAAGAATGTAAGCACCTACAAACACCATCTGCAGGATGGGCTGGCTCCACTCCGGATAGAACTGCGCTTTCAGTAACGCCAGAGTGGCAAATAGCAGCGCATTATCGCCAAACGCAGAGAGAAACTGCGCCACGATAACCGCTTTCATCCCCTTCGACCACAACGAAGTGTTAGTGTGCACTGACTCACTCATCGTGTTGTTCCGCTTCGTCTACCCAGCTTTTCAACGTGACAAAGTCAGGTTTGCCGCTGCCAAGTAATGGCATCTGTTTCAGATAGCGAATATCGCGCGGTACAGCAAGCTCCGGCACGCCGTGCTCGCGGGCATACTGTTGTAACTTATCGCGCGTCAGTTCGTTATCTGTGGTGAAAAGCACCAGTGCCTCGCCTTTGCTGGCATCGCTCTTAATCGCAGTGGCATGGACTTTATCTGGCGAAACACCAAGTGCCAGTTGTTCCACCATTTCCAGCGACACCATTTCGCCTGCAATTTTGGCAAAGCGTTTTGCGCGGCCCTGAATCTGCACAAAGCCCTGCTCGTCAAAACGCACGATATCGCCAGTGTCATACCAGCCGCGCTCCATTTCGCCGCGAACATTCTCGGCGGTGGGCACTTCCAGTACACCAGGCTTCTCCACCCGCAGATAGCCGTTCATTATGTTCGGCCCTTTCAGTTGCAGGCGTCCGCCCTCTTCGATACCAGGAACCGACAACAGGCGCGCATCCATTCCTGGTAGAATACGCCCTACCGTACCGGGTTTCGCCGCCATCGGTACGTTGATGGAAACGACAGGCGCGCACTCGGTCACACCGTAGCCTTCAAGGATGCGCAGGCCAAATTTATCCTGCCAAAGCTGTTTGGTACTTTCTTGTAGTTTTTCTGCGCCTGCCACCACATAGCGTAGACGATAGAAGTCATACGGGTTGGCGAAACGCGCGTAGTGACCGAGGAAAGTCGAGGTACCGAACAACACGGTGCAACTGCGGTCATACACCAACTCCGGCACAATACGGTAATGCAGCGGGCTTGGATAAAGGAACACTTCTGCACCTGTGAGCAGTGGCGTAAACAGGCCTACCGTAAGCCCAAAGGAGTGAAACAGCGGTAACGCCGACATAAAGCGATCGTTGGTGGTGAAGTCGGCAATCGTTTTAATCTGCTCGACGTTCGCCAGAATGCTTTTATGGCTATGGACGACGCCTTTCGGATGGCCTTCAGAACCGGAGGTAAAAAGGATCAGCGCCTCTTCTTCCGGCTGCTGTTTAACCTGTGCCAGACGCGGCATCAGCAAATGAGCGAAGATCCACACTTTGTCGGCAGTGGTGACATCTGCTTTTAAATCTTCCAGATAGACCCAGCGTACCTGAGTAAGTTGCTCCGGCAGATGCCAGAGTTTGCCTTTATCGAGAAACTGGCGGGAAGTGAAGATGGTTTTGATTTCAGCCGCCGTAATAGCACTGGTCAGCCCTTTTACCCCAGCGGTGTAGTTCATCATTGCGGGAATGCGGCGACGGGCGATGGCCCCAAAAATCACTGCCGCACTGATGCCTGCATTTGGCAGCATTAAGCCGATGCGTTCGCCTTCAACACTGTATTTTTCAAGGATGCGTCCAACAAACAGCGTTTTAGTAAGCAATTTGCGATAGGAGTCTGGGGTAAAGTTGACATCTTCGACACATTTTTTCCCAGCCCCGAAGCGGTACATTGCACTCAGTAAAGATTCATACAGCGTTTCACGCGGGCGCACCGCCATACGCGCTTCCATCATTATTTGATGCAGCATTTCGCCAGCGATTTTGCGACGGTCACGGGCACGCGGCGCATCCGGCATCTCCACCTGCGTTGGTGGCAAAATATGCAGCGTAATTTGCGGGAACAAGCGACGTTTAACCAGACCTTTCAGGCGGCTGAAGTGCGTAAGTTCCGCCCCTTCAATACGCACAGGAATAACCGTTGCACCAGACTTCGCCGCGACAAAACCCGCACCATCGTAGATTTTCATCAGCGAGCCAGTGGTGGTGATTCGTCCTTCAGGGAAAATCACCACTGGTCGGCCCTGTTCCACCAGACGTACCAGATGTTTAATCGCCATAGGTTGCGTCGGGTCGAGAGGAACAAAGTCGATAAATGATTTCAGCCAACGCATATACCACTGTTGACTTATTGAGGTGTAAACGGCAAATACCGGACGTACGGGTAAAAACAATGCCAGCAGTATGCCATCAATAAAAGAGACGTGATTAGGCGTGATTAGAACGCGCTCGCCCTTCAGTGCCTGGTTGTCACCCGTAACGCGAACGCGATACAAAACACGGCACACATTTCGAAAAAAGCTAAAAAGCATTCCAACTCCCTTTGCTCTGATTCAGTAAAAGCGAATGGAGGGAGATTACACGAGATAAAGAACGCGAGCGACAGTAAATTAGGTGCGAAAAAAAACCTGCGCATCCGCGCAGGTTGGTGCAAGAGACAGGGTACGAAGAGCGTACCGAATAATCTCACCAATCAATACCTCTGGGATCTTGATTGTGGTCTGCACGACGACTCTTCGCCAGCGAGAAAACGCAAAGGAATGAAGGGAAATGCAACGAGGTGTGTAAATTGTCGGTTACTGTTACAGATTGATGACCGGCAAAAAAAAACCTGCGCATCTGCGCAGGCTGGTGTAATTCATGTGCTCAACCCGAAGTTGACTTCACCTATCAATACCTCTGGGATCACCACTTTAGCAACCTGAAGCCAAACGCCACCAGCAGTCAATCGCAACAGCGTTTCGCAAAGTGTAACCAAAGGTTTGCAATCTCTTTTTTTGTCTTACTTATTTGCGTTTGGCTCACATTCCCACGATGAAAGCATGCCACCCCTTGAACCAACGGGCATTTTCCGTAACACTGAAAGAATGTAAGCGTTTACCCACTAAGGTATTTTCATGGCGACCATAAAGGATGTAGCCCGACTGGCAGGCGTTTCAGTCGCCACCGTTTCCCGCGTCATTAATAATTCACCCAAAGCCAGCGAAGCTTCCCGACTGGCTGTGCATAGTGCAATGGAGTCTCTTAGCTATCACCCGAACGCCAACGCCCGTGCGCTGGCGCAGCAGACCACTGAAACGATCGGTCTGGTCGTTGGTGATGTTTCCGATCCGTTTTTCGGTGCAATGGTGAAAGCGGTCGAACAGGTGGCTTATCACACTGGTAATTTTTTATTGATTGGCAACGGTTACCACAACGAACAAAAAGAGCGTCAGGCCATTGAGCAACTGATCCGCCATCGCTGTGCTGCGCTGGTTGTCCATGCCAAAATGATCCCGGATGCTGATTTAGCCTCATTAATGAAACAAATGCCCGGTATGGTGCTGATCAACCGTATCCTGCCTGGCTTTGAAAACCGTTGTATTGCTCTGGACGATCGTTACGGTGCCTGGCTGGCAACGCGTCATTTAATTCAGCAAGGTCATACCCGCATTGGTTATCTGTGCTCTAACCACTCTATTTCTGACGCCGAAGATCGTCTGCAAGGGTATTACGATGCCCTTGCTGAAAGTGGTATTCCGGCCAATGACCGGCTGGTGACATTTGGCGAACCAGACGAAAGCGGGGGCGAACAGGCAATGACCGAGCTTTTGGGACGAGGCAGAAATTTCACTGCGGTAGCCTGTTATAACGATTCAATGGCGGCGGGCGCAATGGGCGTGCTCAATGATAATGGTATTGATGTACCGGGTGAGATTTCGTTAATTGGCTTTGATGATGTGCTGGTGTCACGCTATGTGCGCCCGCGTCTGACCACCGTGCGTTACCCAATCGTGACGATGGCGACCCAGGCTGCCGAACTGGCTTTGGCGCTGGCGGATAATCGCCCTCTCCCGGAAATCACTAATGTCTTTAGTCCGACGCTGGTACGTCGCCATTCAGTGTCAACTCCGTCGCTGGAGGCAAGTCATCATGCAACCAGCGACTAACCGCAGTTAAAGCAATTCCAGCGCCAGTAATTCTTCAATGGTCTGGCGACGGCGAATCAACCGCGCCTGACCATTATCAAACAGAACTTCTGGTAACAGCGGACGACTGTTGTAGTTGGATGACATTGATGCGCCATATGCCCCCGTATCATGCAGTACCAGATAATCACCCGCCTTCACTTCCGGTAAGACGCGGGTTTCAACATTTCCCCCTTCTTGCTGGGTAAAGACATCGCCCGATTCACATAACGGCCCGGCGACGACGGTTTCCACCGTTGGCGCGTATTCCAGAGAACGACCATCAGCTGCCAGGGCACTGATATGGTGGTAACTGCCGTACATTGCCGGGCGCATCAGATCGTTAAACCCGGCATCAACCAGCACAAAGTGGCGGCTACCCATTTGTTTGACGCTCCGCACCTGAGTAATTAACACGCCAGACTGCGCTACCAGGAAGCGACCCGGTTCAATTTCCAGTTTCACAGGGTGGCCCAAATGGCGGGCGATTTGCTCACGCGCGGCATTCCACAGACCATAATAATGTTCGGTATCAACCGCCTCTTCACCCTGTTGATAAGGAATAGAAAGCCCACCACCCGCAGAAATAGCCTGTAAATCCTGACCGAATTCGAGGACCTGACGCACCATAGCACCACACACTTGCTCCAGATGGGCATAATCAACGCCAGAACCAATGTGCATGTGAATGCCGACCAGCTGCAGATGATGACGTTGTATCACGTCCAGTGCGGCGGGCAGATCGGTGTACCAGATACCGTGCTTGCTGTTTTCGCCACCGGTATTGGTTTTTTGGCTATGTCCGTGACCAAACCCCGGATTAACGCGCAGCCATACCCGATGCCCTGGCGAAACCTGGCCCAGTTGGTCGAGCATATCAACAGAACCCGCATTCACCGGAATTTGCAATTCACTGACGCGTTCAAGCGTCGCCTGATCGATAACATCTGCCGTAAAAACAATATCATCGGGGTGCGTTTGCGGATTGTAACCCGCCGCCAACGCACGCTCTATTTCGCCTAACGAGACGGAATCCACTTTCACGCCCTGCTCACGCATTAAGCGCAAAATATGAATATTGGAACAGGCTTTCTGTGCGAAGCGCACCACATCAAACTGTTTCAGCGCTGCAATCTGCCGACGAATAATTTGCGCATCGTAGACCCACACCGGGCAGCCAAATTCTGCGGGCAAACGCAGCAGATTTTCGGCGGTGAGATCGGTATCAGTGCTGAACAGTGAATGTGGCATAACAAACTCCAGATAAGTGCTTTTTTATGATTACGCCACATCATAAAAAGAATAAAAAATATCGATTTATGTCGAGTCTATGCAAAAATGATATGGATTACCGGATTGCGAGAGAGCGCTAATGGCCGCCGTTAACTTACGTCATATTGAAATTTTTCATGCGGTAATGACCGCCGGAAGTCTGACTGAGGCGGCACACCTGCTACACACCTCACAGCCAACCGTCAGCCGCGAACTGGCGCGCTTTGAGAAGGTGATCGGGCTGAAATTGTTTGAGCGCATACGTGGGCGATTACATCCTACCGTGCAAGGACTGCGTCTGTTTGAAGAAGTGCAACGATCCTGGTACGGACTGGATCGCATTGTCAGTGCCGCAGAAAGTCTGCGCGAGTTTCGCCAGGGAGAACTGTCTATTGCCTGCCTGCCGGTCTTTTCGCAATCTTTTTTACCGCAGCTCCTGCAACCCTTTCTGGCACGTTATCCCGATGTCAGCTTAAATATCGTGCCCCAGGAATCACCGCTACTTGAAGAGTGGCTCTCGGCCCAGCGTCATGATTTAGGACTCACTGAAACGCTCCATACGCCTGCGGGAACAGAACGTACCGAATTACTCTCTTTAGATGAAGTGTGTGTGTTACCTCCGGGCCATCCGCTGGCGGTAAAAAAGGTATTAACGCCGGATGATTTTCACGGTGAAAACTACATCAGCCTTTCCCGTACTGACAGCTATCGCCAGTTGCTGGATCAATTGTTTACTGAGAATCAGGTTAAACGACGCATGATCGTAGAAACCCACAGCGCCGCGTCAGTCTGCGCAATGGTACGGGCGGGGGTAGGCGTTTCGGTGGTTAACCCGCTCACCGCACTGGATTATGCGGCAAGCGGTTTAGTGGTGCGGCGGTTCAGCATTGCGGTTCCATTCACCGTCAGCCTGATCCGCCCCCTGCACCGCCCGTCATCAGCGCTGGTGCAGGCGTTTAGTGAGCATTTACAAGCGGGATTACCGAAACTGGTCACTTCTCTTGACGCTATTTTGTCGTCAGCTACGACAGCATAAAAGCGACAGCATCCTCGGCATGGATCGCCGCGGTATCAAACACAGGCAGAACACTGCGCTCTTCTGGCACCAGTAAACCAATTTCTGTGCAGCCAAAAATAACGCCCTGTGCGCCCTGTTCTGCAAGGCGAGCAATCACTTGCGCATAATAAGCGCGTGACGCTTCGGTAAATTGCCCCAGACACAGTTCTTCAAAAATAATCTGATTAATTTTCGCCCGTTCATCCGCTTCAGGAATAAGACAGTTGATGGAAAATTGTTCCGTCAGCCGCCCGCGATAAAAATCCTGTTCCATGGTGTAACGCGTACCCAGCAGCGCCACACGAGTCATTCCAGCCCGGATAATTGCACGTCCAGTGGCATCCGCTATGTGTAAGAAAGGCAGAGAGCAACGAGACTCAATGGCATCCGCCACTTTGTGCATCGTATTGGTGCATAACACAATACCTTCTGCGCCCGCCCGCTGTAAGCCAAGCGCCGCCTCAGCCAGAATATCCCCGGTATTGTCCCACTCACCGCGACGCTGGCACTCTTCTATTTCATGAAAATCGACGCTATGTAGCAGCACTTGCGCAGAGTGAAGCCCACCAAGCCGCTGTTTAATGCCTTCATTTATCAGACGATAGTAAGGAATAGTGGATTCCCAGCTCATTCCTCCCAGCAAACCAATTGTTTTCATTCCTCTCTCCTGATGTGTGTTACCGCAACAAGGCTGAATAAGGAACGAGACAAACGCCTCAACGGCCAGGTGCCTAATCTCTATTAACGAAAAAAGGGCCGGATGTACAGCACATCCGGCCCGTGAAATCAGACGCCGATATTTCTCAACTTTTCGCCTGCCATCAGTTTGCGCTCGATATGTTCCAGCGTGACATTTTTGGTTTCCGGAATGAGCCAGAAAGTAATGCCCACAAACGCAATGTTCAGCGCAGTGTAGAGCCAGAACGTACCGGCAGCGCCAATGCTATCAAGCAGTGTCAGGAAGGTCGCGCCGATAATCATATTCGACACCCAGTTTGTCGTCGTCGAACAGGTGATGCCAAAATCGCGGCATTTCAGCGGCTGAATCTCAGAGCACAGGATCCACACCACTGGCGCGGCGCTCATCGCATAACCGGCAATACACATCATCGTCATGCCAACAGAGAGCCAGGACAAGCCACTGGAAGCCGTACCGTTATCAAACTGCATCAGGCAATAGCCCAGCACCAGAGTGCCTAACGCCATCACGCTGAAACCAATTTTCAGAGCCGGTTTACGCCCTGCTTTATCTACCGTAAAGACCGCAATGAAGGTGGCGAACATAAAGGTCAGCCCCACGACCAGAGTCGCAATCATCTGTTGTTCTGTGGTCGTAAAGCCCGCCATTTTGAAGATACGTGGCGCGTAGTACATGATGATGTTCATACCGGTAAACTGCTGCATCGCCTGCAACAACATACCGAGAAACACAGCACGACGGACGTTACGGTTGATCTTAAACAGTGCCCAACCGCCCTGTTTTAACTTCAGGCTTTCACGAATTTCGTTGAGTTCTTCTCGCGCTTTTTCCGACGTATCGCGCAGCATACGCAACACTTCTTCCGCCTCAATATGACGCCCCTTTTCCGCCAGCCAGCGCGGGCTATTTGGCAGGAAGACCACCAGAATAATCAGCAGAACTGCTGGTAAAGCAAGAACCCCCAACATTGCGCGCCAGTTACCGCTATAACTGAACGCTGTATCGGATAAAAACGCCAGCACGATGCCGAGAGTGACCATCAACTGGTACATGCTGATCATCTTACCGCGAACGTTTTCACTTGCCATTTCAGAAAGATACAGAGGAGCGGTGTAAGACGCGATCCCGACAGCAATGCCCAACACCACACGAGCGGCGATTAACATCTCTACGCTGGTCGCAAAAGCGGACCCTATCGAACCGAGTACAAACAGGATGGCCCCCGCCATCAGGCTGTATTTACGCCCCAGGCGGAACGACAGCCAACCATTAAACAGCGCACCAATTGCTGCGCCGAGCATCATGCTACTGACCACCCATTCCTGCAAACGACTGGTCAGTACAAAGTGATCGGTAATGAACGGCAACGCTCCGGCGATTACGCCGATATCAAGACCAAATAACAATCCTGCGACCGCAGCAGCTACCGAAACAAACATATTCATACGCCGCGTATCCCGCAAAGAACGTGGCGTTAAAGCAGATTCCGTATTGATAGTAACCATTTTTTCCTGCCAGCAGAGAGTAAGACATAGTGAAAAAATACGTGAACAATTCACACAGGTGTCAGGTCGGAAATAGCATAAATATGGATTAAATTGCTGCGACATGTCGTTATGTGATGGATATTCCAATTTTCAAATTAAGTTGAATTATTGAGATTATTATTAACCAACTAATTTTAAAGCAGATAAATTTCATAAAGTTCATTAATTGATAATTGATATGGATTATTTCATAACCATGATATGGATTATGATGATCTACAGGTATAAAAAACCCTGCCATGCGGCAGGGTCATAAAAGTAAGAAGAATGGATTAACGAGCCAGCCAACCGCCATCCACGGCAATGGTATAACCATTCACATAATCTGAAGCACTGGAGGCAAGAAACACTACCGGCCCCATCAGGTCACTCGGCAGTCCCCAACGGCCAGCTGGAATACGGTCGAGAATTTCCGCGCTACGTTGTTCATCTGCCCGTAGTTGTTGAGTATTGTTGGTCGCCATGTAACCCGGAGCTATCGCATTAACATTAATGTTGTGTTTAGCCCATTCATTCGCCATCAATCGCGTCACGCCCATCACGCCGCTTTTTGATGCGGTATAAGAAGGCACACGGATCCCGCCCTGGAAGGAGAGCATTGACGCGATATTGATAATCTTGCCGCCATTGCCTTGCGCGATAAAGTGTTTCGCCGCTGCCTGAGACATGAAGAATACGCTCTTGATATTCAGGTTCATGACATCGTCCCAGTCTTTTTCGCTGAACTCGAGAGCATCTTCGCGGCGAATCAATCCGGCGTTATTCACCAGGATATCAATATGACCAAACTCAGCTACCGCGCGATCCAGCAGTGCTGGAATGCCATCAATCTTTCGCAGATCGGCGGTCAGGCTTAAAAAACGACGCCCCAGCGCCGTGACCTGCTTGATAGTTTCAGTCGGTTCAACGATGTTAATGCCAACAATGTCACAGCCCGCTTGCGCCAGCCCCAACGCCATCCCCTGGCCCAGTCCAGTATCACAACCAGTGACGACCGCAACTTTACCTTCGAGAGAAAATGCACTTAAAATCATAACAATACCTTATTCGTTTATGCCGACAACTAGCGCAAATCTTTAACGGCCACATGGTCCATATCATCAAAGACCTGGTTTTCACCGACCATGCCCCAGATAAAGGTATAAGCTTTGGTTCCGACACCGGAATGGATCGACCAGCTCGGGGAGATCACCGCCTGCTCGTTATGCATCACAATATGACGCGTTTCTTGCGGCTGCCCCATCATGTGGAAAACGCAGGCGTCATCATCCATATTGAAATAGAAATAAACTTCCATCCGGCGCTCGTGGGTGTGACACGGCATGGTGTTCCACAAGTTACCCGGAGCCAGCTCCGTCAGCCCCATACTCAATTGGCAGGTTTCCAGCACATCCGGGACAAAATATTTGTTAATCGTGCGACGGTTGCTGGTGAGGTTATCGCCTAACGTGACTGGAGATACTTCGTCCGGTGTGACTTTTTTGGTGGGATACGTCGTATGCGCAGGTGCGCAATTGTAATAAAACTTCGCCGGAGTAGCGGTATCAATACTGGCAAAGACAACTTCTTTTGCGCCTTTACCAACATACAGGGCGTCGCGGTGACCGATTTCATAGCATTGACCATCGACGGTAATCGTACCGGCACCGCCAATATTGATAACACCTAACTCGCGACGTTCCAGGAAATAGCTTACCCCGAGTTGTTTACCAACTTCCCCGCCAACGGAAACCGTTTTAGTTACCGGCATAATGCCGCCAACAATAATACGGTCAATGTGGCTGTAAACCATGGTGTACTCATCGGCGACAAATACCTTTTCAACCAAAAATTCATTGCGCAACCCCTGGGTATCCAGCGTTTTTGCATGCGCACTGTGGATGCTCTGTCTTACGTCCACATCAACCTCCGATAATCAGTGAAGCGTGAAAATAGAAAACGATAGTGAAACGCTGTTTCGTTTTCTCTATAAGGGGATGATATGCCCACGGGATAGGGTTTTCAATTAAAAATAAAACAATGTTTCATTTTTAAGGTAAGGACTGAAAAAAGTGCAGTGTCGATCACGAATATGTCATGGGAATGGAAAAATCAGGGAGCCCTGAAAATGTATGTCGACTCGCCAGCCACCATTATTCAACAGATTAATGACGGCTGATATTTATCGGTAAGGAGGAAATGCAGAGCTATTCGTCACGTTCAATGGTCAATGCCACGCCCTGGCCCCCGCCGATACAAAGCGTAGCCAGTCCTTTGCGGGCATTACGTTTCACCATTTCATGAACCAGAGAAACCAGGATTCGGCAACCGGACGCGCCTATTGGGTGACCGAGCGCGATCGCACCACCATTAACATTGACCCGACGCTCATCCCATTCAAGCATCTTGCCAACCGAAAGCGCCTGAGCAGCAAACGCTTCATTAGCCTCAATAAGATCGACATCAGCCAACTGCCAGCCGACACGTTCCAGGCAACGGCGTGTCGCATACACCGGCGCAATTCCCATTAATGCCGGATCTACACCAACGCTGGCAAATGCGCGAATGCGGGCAAGCACGGGTAAATTCAACGCTCGCGCTTTGGCTTCGCTCATCATCATTACCGCAGCTGCGCCATCGTTTATGGATGATGCATTACCCGCAGTCACAGAACCGAGACTATCAAATGAAGGATTTAAACGGGCCAAGCCTTCTGCACTGGCGTCAGTGCGTGGCTGTTCATCGGTATCAACAACCAACGCCTGACCGTTACTTTGGGTCATTACCGGGACGATTTCATCTTTAAATCGTCCGGCGTCAATCGCCGCTTGCGCTTTTTGTTGCGAGCTAAGTGCGTAAGCATCCTGCAACTGACGGCTGATGCCATATTCGCGAGCCAGATTTTCGGCGGTGACACCAATATGATAATCATTGAAGGCATCCCACAAGCCGTCATGCACCAGACTATCAACCAACTGGCTATTGCCAAGCTGTGCACCGGTGCGGCTATCAGTCAGAACGTGTGGTGCGCGGCTCATGTTTTCCTGGCCACCGGCGATGACAATATCCGCCTCGCCACACTGGATCGCCTGAGTAGCCAGATGCAGTGCTTTAAGCCCGGAACCGCAAACGTCATTAATAGTGATTGCAGAAACGCTGTTAGGAAGACCACCTTTAATAGCCGATTGCCTTGCCGGATTCTGCCCTGCCCCTGCAGTCAACACCTGACCAAGAATTACTTCATCCACCGCATATGCAGGAACGCCGGTACGTTCTATTAACGCTTTCACGACCAGGCTGCCAAGTTCCACAGCGGAATGACCCGCTAACGCACCACGAAAGCAGCCGATAGGTGTCCGTAATGCCCCGACAATCACAACGTCTTTCATCACAACCTCGCACCAATTAACAGTGCAATAGTAAATGATTGTTAATTACAGTTATCTTAATTGTTTAAAAAAAGTGACTATTATCACAAAGGAAATACGCCTGAGTAGCAGTCAGAGACATAACTGGCACGTAAGGTTTGCAACCACTAACCCACCAATAGAGAGGTAGATAGGGCGTTAATCTCCCATACTTAACCTGGTTTATGGTAAATTGCCCTCCATTTTGTTTAATTTGTAGATGATACGTTCAGATAATGTCTAATATTTGGTCAAAAGAAGAAACTCTGTGGAGTTTCGCGCTCTACGGCACAGCCGTTGGTGCAGGCACGCTCTTCCTTCCTATTCAGTTAGGTTCGGCGGGGGCTGTGGTCCTGTTTATTACTGCTCTGGTCGCCTGGCCTTTAACATATTGGCCACATAAAGCCTTATGCCAGTTCATCCTCTCATCAAAAACATCAGCAGGTGAAGGGATAACGGGCGCGGTAACACACTACTATGGCAAGAAGATTGGTAATCTGATTACCACGCTGTACTTCATCGCCTTTTTTGTCGTCGTGTTGATATATGCCGTGGCAATTACCAACTCACTTACAGAACAGCTGGCAAAGCATATGGTTATTGATCTTCGCATCCGTATGTTGGTGAGTCTGGGGGTTGTATTAATCCTGAATCTCATTTTTCTGATGGGACGCCATGTCACTATTCGGGTAATGGGATTTTTGGTATTCCCATTGATTGCCTATTTCTTATTTCTATCTATTTACCTGGTTGGTAGTTGGCAACCTGAACTATTAACTACCCAGGTAGAGTTCAATCAGAATACCCTTCACCAGATATGGATATCGATTCCCGTGATGGTTTTCGCCTTTAGCCATACGCCCATTATTTCTACGTTTGCCATAGACAGACGTGAAAAATATGGCGAACACGCTATGGATAAATGCAAAAAAATTATGAAAGTCGCTTATCTCATCATCTGCATAAGTGTACTGTTCTTTGTCTTTAGCTGCCTGCTTTCTATTCCACCTTCGTATATTGAAGCGGCTAAAGAAGAAGGGGTTACCATTTTATCGGCGCTTTCTATGCTGCCGAACGCCCCAGCATGGTTGTCAATTTCCGGGATTATTGTCGCAGTAGTTGCGATGTCGAAATCATTCCTGGGTACGTACTTTGGCGTTATTGAAGGTGCCACAGAGGTCGTCAAAACAACATTACAGCAAGTTGGTGTAAAGAAAAGTCGTGCATTTAACCGCGCACTATCAATTATGTTGGTATCGCTGATTACCTTCATTGTTTGTTGCATTAACCCGAACGCGATTTCGATGATTTACGCGATCAGCGGCCCGCTCATTGCCATGATACTTTTCATCATGCCTACGCTGTCAACGTATCTCATCCCAGCGCTTAAACCCTGGCGTTCCATCGGAAATCTGATTACGCTGATCGTGGGTATCCTGTGCGTATCGGTAATGTTCTTTAGCTAATATCCGTTGTGGATGGTTCAAAATTGCTTCAATTTTGAACCATCCCAGTTTTCATAATGTTCATTTGTTATTATTCCGCTCTATCACTTCTCTCGTCATATCCTAGTATTATCAGTTAGTTAAACACACAAAGAGATCTGAACATCTTAAATAAGACTATTTAAGATGCATAACTTAGATTCGCAAGATATCTTCTGGTCATTCAAAAACAATTTGCGATATAGATATTCTCATACCATGAGATAGTTATCTGGACCACGTTCGACCATGCAAGATTAAATCAGTGAAACATAATCATATTTAATAACGAGAAATGCATTTTTAAATGTCTTAATCAGAATTATAGCAAATACAGATTAATCGCAATTTTTCCCAGCAAAATTACAAAATCATGGTGTATTGACATCATCAATAACCAATGAAATTATGCAATTATATACGGATAGGGAGGTTCTTAACATGGGGCTTTGTAGTCATTATAAAAGTCTTACATGCAATAGTTGCTCAATGCATTGCCAAATAATGCCAGAAGAGTCACCGCGTTTGCAGTATTGCGCAAACTCGTGTTTTTGTATGTGGCCCGAAGAAAGTTCATATTTTAATCGTGGTGTGGTGGAAGGTATCTTAACAAAAAACCACAATGCGAGATTAAGCGGATATATTTTTGTCGATTTTTCAGTAAGTTTTTTACGTCTATTCCTTGAAAAAGACTGGATTGACTATCTTGCAAGTACTGACATGGGGATTGTTTTAATCAGCGACCGCAATATGCAATCGTTAGCTAACTACTGGCGAAAACACAACTCTGCAATATCTGCTGTCATATATAATGATGATGGTCTTGATGTTGCCAATGAAAAGATCAGACAACTATTTATTGGTCGTTATTTATCATTTACCAGAGGTAACACATTAACTCAGATGGAATTCACCATAATGGGGTATATGGTTTCTGGTTATAATCCATATCAGATTGCTGAAGTTCTGGATATGGATATCCGTAGCATCTACGCGTACAAGCAACGAATCGAAAAGAGAATGGGTGGTAAAATAAACGAATTATTTATTCGTTCACATTCGGTCCAACATTGATACTCAACAATCTGCCAGAATCATACTCTGCTTATACGGGCATCTATTGAAATGCCCGTATTTTACAAATAAGCAGTAACCCCAAGAGTAAACAACATGGTATTTAAAACCATCACACGAAAAATTCAGAAGCATTACGAAATATGAATTTACAAACAATAGTGGCATAAATGTTAATCATGTTAATTTGCGTAAAGTTTTACGTTGCGACATTAAAGCCTCATTTCAATCATTATGATAAATATAAAATTAATATATATTTATGCCGTAAATACCAATATACTTAGCAAACTATGTGATTTCCATTTCGATTGATTTAGTGTCTATTGACGTATGTACTGGATTATTAACGATAATATCGAGTTCTGGCCTGAGCACCGAAAATTAATATCGGTACATAACGCCGATCTTAACGTCGTTCTGACAACGCCAGCCAGTCGTTGTTTATCACTTCTACTTGAAGCTTTTCCTGATGTGGTTGCACAACAAGATTTTTTCACCAGAGTCTGGGAAGAAGAAGGTATGCGTGTGCCAACTAACACGTTATATCAGAACATATCCATTATCAGACGCGGATTTCGCGCTGTTGGTGATACCACCCACTCGCTTATTGCAACCGTGCCGAGAAGAGGATTCAAGATTCATAATGACATTAACATACAAAATCATGCAATAAACTCTTCAACAGACGCACATACACACAATGCCCCACCTGCCGTAAAAGGTAATGCGGGGTACAAAGAGAGCATTGGAAGCGCAAACAATTTCAATAACAAAATCCTCAAACATATAAAAAGTTATCTAATTATGTTGAGCATATTTGCTATAGGCGTATATTTTGCACATTGGCTATGGAATAATAATCAACCGAAACCATTCTTCAAGGATTACAAGACTGTTGCGGAAATTAATGGCTGCCATTTTAATGTGACAGAAGATACAATTGATGGGTTGAAAGAGTTCGATAAATATAAGACACGGATACTGGATTCGGGGATTAACTGTAAAAAATATCCGTGGTTATACTTCCCTCTTGCAAAATCCTCACCAGGGATGATTGTTATGGCATGCAATAAAAACTATAACCAACATGAAGTGGCAGGCTGTTTAACCCTGTCTTACCGTGAGGTTAATCGTGATTGATTATAAAAAAAACTTATTATTTATTTTAGTTTTTATCAGTGGGTTTATTCTCTTCATTGTTTACTCTTATACTGCAGAAAAAATGATATATAATGAAACATGCACTGCAAATTGGGTAATTTTTAATGACAAGGGGCGAGCAAATCTTACCATCGACTTTATGTATAACCAAAAAAATAAAACAGGAACTGTTGCGTTGAGCGGAACCTGGCAACAAGGTAACAGAGAAAGTAAATCAATACGGCGAAATATTGAATACACATGGATTGAAAACTATGACACAGCCCATTTAACATCAAAGAAAGTTAATAAATTTGAGATCATGGATCAAGTCGATGATGATAGACTTGCAGAACTTATTCCTGATTTTTATGTCTTTCCAGAAAAAAGTGTAAGCTATAATATACTAAAGCAAGGTAAGCATGCTTTTATTTTGAGTATTGGTAACAGAGCAATAATGCATTGTGCAAGGTAAACTTAAATAGATAACAAAAAGATGGAACCTCGTTAATCATAAAACAATAAAATTAAATATGCTGGTAGTATATGCCAGTATAAAGCATCAAAGTTTTGATCAACATCTTTCATTTTAGATATCACCTTGCAATGTAAAATATCATGTATCAACAACATCTGGTGCAAACCCATGAGTCGAACTCAACATTCATCTTAGCTCTATTATTATTCCTTCGTACAGTCGATGTAAACAATACAGAAAGAGGATTATTAAGAACCAGTTTACTTAGTGAATCAATAGAGGAAAGGACTAACGTTTCTTTAAAAGAATTGATTTCATCATCTGTTAAACTAAACTCATCATTGACAGATCGTGAGATATAACTGTTTTTAACTTTACTCTTTACGTTGACTTTACTGACAGAATTAACATTCACATATCTTGAATTTAGTACCCATGATGTTGTTTGCGTGAGAACCTTCTCAGCATTAAGGAATTTTTTTAACGGAATCCTTGGTTTCTTTTTCGAGTCCGAATTTACAATATCATGCATATAGACCATTTCATGAATCTGCGAAAACTCAATGTCCATTATATACCTCACATTTTTACCGTGACTCGATGTTACTGTTCAATAATCACCTTCCATCAATACTAAATTTAATACCCCTAATGTGCCGATAACAAATATAGTCATTCTACGTAACGTCTCCATAAGGTGATAACCTTGATCAAATGAATTTCGAAAATAATAAAGGAAATCTTTTGAGATGTTTGTCACGAATAAAGCTATTTATGTTACCAATATCATTTCGAGTGTGCACACTATCTATCTGTTTTTTCAGGATATAAAAAACAACATGTAAGTTATGTAAATTGCCGATGCTACTAAGTAACATTATGGTAAAAAAAGTAAAAATGAGCGATTTTTGATAGAATAAAGCATGAGAAAAGGTGATATTTGACATTATCAGAAGCTGCGAATTCGGATTTTGCTCTAATCAAATGAGAGAAATGTAAAATGAAGCCACGAAATATTAATAATAGCCTACCACTGCAACCATTAGTTCCTGATCAGGAGAACAAAAATAAGAAAAATGAAGAGAAATACGTGAATCCAGTTAAAATCACGATGAGGTCTGGTTTAAATTATATTGAACAAGAATCTCTTGGAGGAAAATATCTAACACATGATTTGTCAATAAAGATAGCGGATATTTCTGAAGAAATAATTCAGCAAGCAATATTATCGGCTATGAGCATATATAAATTTCCGATAACAGATGATTTAATGAGTATGGCTACAAATGAACTCATAAAACTGGCCAAAATAGAGAATAATTTAGACCTGAATAAATTCTCTACTATATGCACCGACGTTCTATCCCCCCTCGTCACCAGACATAATAAAGAAAAAAAACCAGACGACTTACTACCCTTCGCAAAAATCCCCTTTTTAATTTTCATCGAAAAAATGGAAATTGATAATATGAATCCAGGTCATGCACATTAAGGCATTTATGAAATGTCGTAATTAAGATAACTAATAAGGTGAATATTAGCAAAACAACTAATGACATTATTGGTTTCTAGTGGTCAGTATTTTTACTAATAATGAACCAATATACCCATAAGCAATGCAAGCTTAAAACTCATAATTCAAAAAAGATAAATGCAAAAAAAATTAATGAGTCAATCAATAATAATTTAGCATCACGAAACACATCACAGAGGAATATTATGAGCACAGATACACTTGAAATATTCAATAACAGTGATGAATGGGCAAGTCAACTAAAACACGCATTATCGCAAGGAGAAAATCTGGCATTACTACATGGATTGACTCCTGATATCCTTGATAGAATATATGCATATGCATTCGACTACCATGAAAAAGGTAATATAACGGACGCAGAAATTTATTATAAATTTCTGTGCATTTATGCGTTCGAAAATCATGAATATCTAAAAGGTTTTGCATCAGTATGCCAGTCAAAAAAGAAATATCAACAAGCATATGACCTTTACAAACTAAGTTACAATTACTCCCCGTATGATGACTATTCAGTTATTTATCGTATGGGTCAATGTCAAATTGGGGCTAAAAATATCGATAACGCAATGCAATGTTTCTATCATATTATTAACAATTGTGAGGATGAAAGTGTTAAGAGCAAAGCGCAGGCATATATTGAACTCTTAACTGATAATTCAGAAGATAATGGCTAAGCATTACAATCTTTTGGTTAAAATTGCTGGTTATAGTGCAGTTAACTACTATGACCAGCTTCTCTTATGTTTTCTTAAATCAACATCTTAAAACAGTTAAGAACACACTATAAATTATTATTTTTCAAGGCGTTAGAGAACAATCTATTTTATCAAAATTGAATAAGGCTATTTCAGATTACATCACTGAATTCCTAAGATAAATTAGTGAACACAACCATAGATATGTCGAATGTAAACTCCTGTAGCATTAATGACACATAAATATGAATAGCCACAATTTCTATTGCTTATGCAGGATGCAAGAAACCAATTTTTTCATAGAGGTTAACTAATGGACTTAGAAAATAAATTCTCATATCATTTTCTTGAGGGATTAACGCTCACGGAAGATGGAATTCTTACTCAAGGAAATGAGCAGATTTATATTCCACCGAAAGAGTTAGGAGTATTAATCGTATTACTTGAATCCGCTGGTCATGTTGTCCTGAAAGATATGATCATCGAATCAGTATGGAAAAATATTATTGTAAGTGACGAGTCCCTGACAAGATGTATCTATTCTTTGCGCTGCATTTTTGAAAAAATTGGCTATGATCGTTGCATAGAAACAATCTACCGGAAAGGTTATCGTTTCAGTGGACAGGTTTTCAAAACTAAAATAAATGAAGATAACACTTCAGACTATTCCATAGCTATATTTCCTTTCACCACTTCATTGAATACCCTGGATCCATTAATACTTAATCAGGAATTAGTGCAAAACATTTCGGATAAAAAAATCGATGGCCTTTATACCTATCCGATGGCTGCGACAAATTTTTGTAATGATCACATATCGCAAAATTCATTTTTGAGAAGATTCAAGCCAGATTATTTCGTTACAGGAAGAATAAATCAGAATAACGCGGTGAAAACTTTATACATTGAACTGATCGACGCTAAAAATCTTTTCCTCATCGCCAGTAATCATCTTCCTGTTGATGAACTACATAACACATCACAATTTATTATAGATAATATCCTTCAAACGGTACATAATCCAGAGCGTTCTGTAAGATTAGCTAAACCGAACCAAGGTTACAAGAATCATTATTTATCAGATGAACTGTTGGCTGGTAAGAAAGAACTTTACGAGTTTACTCCTGAAAGCATTTACAGGGCTATGGCTATATTTGATGGATTACAAAATAAAAGTGATATACAGACGCTAAAAATAGAATGTTATTGTCTGCTAGCGGAATGCCATATGTCTTTGGCACTTCATGGAAAGTATGAACTTGAACTTGCTGCTCAAAAAGCATTAGAGCTTTTACATTATGTATCAGACATAACCAATGTCGATGGAAAAATTTTAGCTATTATGGGACTGATAACTGGTCTGTCTGGACAAGCAAAAGTATCTCATATCTTATTTGAACAGGCTAAGATACACACAACTGATATAGCCTCTCTCTACTACTATAGAGCACTTGTCAATTTTCATAATGAAAGAATTGAAGAGGCAAGGATTTGTATAGACAAATCACTACAACTCGAACCCAGAAGACGAAAAGCAGTTGTGATAAAAGAGTGTGTAGATATGTATGTGCCTAACCCGCTCAAAAGCAACATGAAACTCTACTATAAAGAAACTTCGAGTGAAAGCCATCGAGTGATAATTGACAACATTTTGAAACTAAAGCAACTAACGAGAATTTGTATGCGATAAATCTTTATTGTCGCAATTTTATTGTTTAGATGTATGCAACTGGTTATGTAAACAACAGAGATGAAAACATCTAAGATAATTACCTTATTGCAATATATATCAAATACTCTAGATTAAAAAGTATTGTGTATAGGCTATTGGCCTGGACAAATAAAAAAGGGAACTTTATGACTAATCCAATCAATATGAATAATTTTTCTCAAAGTTTAAATATAGCAACCGCAACGGGTGATGAAGTCGTTTCATTAGATAAACACATCACCACCAGTGCTACTGATACAGATCAAATACAAGCATTTATAGTTTCAACATGGATGGCATCTTTTCAAAATGATATGTATTCGAAAGATAATCCTATCTCTCCTTACTATGAACTGGAATGGTAGATAATTGACAACTTAAATGATTAACGAGATACTGAATATATTAGTATCTCGTTCCTTTCCTTCAATCCTACACATAAAAATATATGCGCTTACCCAAAGTTAAAATCTTATCCATCTTCATGTTTTCTATATTAATTACAAAAATGTCTTTCGCCAGTAGCGCTTGCTTTAATGAAGCAGGATCAATTTTCAGAATCGAACCAAATTTGATCAAAGCTATCGCTCTTGTTGAAAGTAATTTAAAAAATGATAGCATCGGCAAGAACAGGGATAAGAAAAACAATATAAAGAGTTTTGATTATGGTTTAATGCAGATAAACCAGATGCACATTCCCATGTTAAAAAAACGTGGAATAATAAAAGATGAACGAGATTTGTTAGATAACCCCTGTCTGAACATTAAAATAGGGACCGAGATTTTATATAATCATTTTTCACGTTGTGGAGTAACGTGGCAATGTCTGGGGACTTATAACGCGGGTTTTGCAATGGAAAACCAAATAAAGAGGCTGCAATATGCAAAAAAAATATATGTTGTATATACCAGACTTAATGAAATAGACAAACATAAGGCTTTAGCAAAATGAGCCTAAAGCCCCTTTTTTTTATATAGTGCAAACACCCATACGTAAAGCTGTTTTGATCAACTCGATACCACTGTGAACATCTAATTTCTTCATGATATTGAGTCTATGAGTTTCGACTGTTTTCCTGCTTAACTGCAAGAAATTAGCGATTTCTTTGTTTGTTTTTCCATCAGCTATGAGTTGTAGTATTTCAGACTCACGATTTGTAAGTTGATTATCAGAGGAATATCTTGAAGATATTTTTTCACAATCCATATGTACACTATCAAAATAAGTGTAACCATTACTAATCGAATCAATAGCGCGATTTAGTTTCGCCGGGTGACTGGTTTTCCATACGCATCCTTTCGCACCGGCTTCAAGCAATTTTATTGAATCAATATACGGCATTTTTGCTACAAATGTAATAATATGAGCATCTATTTTATGCGATTTAACCCATTTTATGAGTTCGGACCCCATCATTCCACCTGCAAATTCTCCTAAAATAAATATTTGGGCTGCAGATTTGTTACACTCCGCTATAGCTTTCTTCAGATCTTTATAGCCCCCAACAACCTCATATAAATCGGGATAATGTTCGAGAAATCCAATTATCCCATCAATCATAAACGGCTGCTGATCTGAAACTACAATTTTAATCTTTCCCATATATTCATCCTGAGTGTAAATGCAATAACGCATTCATTTATAATCATCCCTTCCATTATTATTATAAGCAAAATCCAAAGAATACATTGATGAAATAATAATGAAATATAATTAAAAATAAAATTTTCGCGTAAGCAGAATAACACCAGTGTTGAAAAATCATTAGGCGTTTAAAATATTAGAATTAGATTATATTCAAGTTATTAAACCGGAGACAGTGATCTATAAGTCCTCTGGGTTCGTCAAATCAGAATTATTTATAGCCAAAGAATCTATTTCACACATTCTTTCAACTAAATAATGTCTGGCATGTTCACAGATTTCATTAACCTTGTCAGGGGAAAAACAGTGATTGCTAATTAAATATTGCTCACAATTATCCACAAATTCCTGCGGACTAAATTCAGCAATAAATTGATCTGTAAAAAAAATAAAACGTTTGTCATCATGATATGAAATATGGACATTCCATATTGACTTGTCGACAAAATATGACTCTACTTCAATAGACTTATCTTTGAAACTGGTAGGTATATAGAGATTTAAAGGGCCTGATATTGACGGTAATTTTGTTACCCAACTTTCAAAAATTTTGATAAAAACTTCAACTTCCTCTGAAGATTTTAACAATATGCTCTTCAGATCGTTTATCATGTTTACTCTGTTTTTTTCTAATTCTGAGCTCAGCAAACTTATCAAGGGTATAAAATTATCCATCACATCAATAATGCCTTTCGCATAGCCATCATAATAACCTTGAATAATTTTTTCTTCTCTCTTATCCTCAATACTCTGAATTTTTGCGGTGGTTTCAAGAAGGATCTGTTCTTTTAGAGAAACTATTTCTTTCAATCCATCAGAAATTATTCTTTTAATCACAACACCATTTGCAGGAGAGTTTATCAAGCTCATCTCTATTTTTTTTCGCATAAAATGTAATTCTCTCCAAAAGAGTAGGCGCAACTGGTAACGGCAATTGTATGTGGTCAACAAAATCAGGAAATAATAAATTAAATCGTTGTTGCATTGCCAACGGTTGTTGCCTTACATAGGGCAACAACGTTGAAAAACCACATGTGATGATATTCTGATAGTTAACGATGCCAGGTTTATATCGTGCCTTTTCATTTATTTCCACCGGTATCGCTGATAAATAATTCCTTAGCACATCAGGAACCTTGTAAAAAAATCCGCGTTCTGCAAACCTTTCTCGATAAAAGTGACAACCACTGAGTAAACAGATCAATGGAAATAATTTCCAATTGTTTATGTAGTAAATAAGTGAACTATTCAGACTAAAATGCTCAACTGAAAGATTGTACTGTAGGAGTATCATTTCATTGGTAATAGATCTAAGTACCGGATTGCTAATACGTGCATTATTCCAACTTACTCGTTGAGGATGAATATAACTAATTGGATCATATATAATCTTTCTTAGGGCAAGATTCATAACGTTCTCATATGTCTACTTATTTTTTAACCTGATTAAATTAGTTAGAATAGCCCTGTACTTCCATAACAGCCAGCAAGTCGCAATGGACATTAATGCAAGTAAGATAGAAACCGGCATAGTCTTATCATAAGCAAAAATAGGTTCGTTAATTTCATATGTTGGTGCTTGTTCAATAATATCTCTTCGTTTTGACAATACGACTGAAATATTCCCATATTGTACGCTTGCAAAGCTATTAACAATAAATCTCTTAATGTCATTTATTTTTATTTCTGGATTGATATCTTTTTCATATACAGCAAGTACAGAAATATGAATTGGTAAAGCAGTTTTGCCACTATCACCTGTATCAACATCGTAACTAACATGTACTCTTGAAGAAACAATGCCATCCATAATTTTGAGAGATTGCTCTAAACGCTGTTCAATAGCAGAATACAATCTTGCTTTTTCCGCTCGTGGAGAGGAAACAAGTGCATCTGCAGGGAACATCTGCGATATTTGAATATCAGGCTTACCCGGGAGATTGTAGATTTTTAGCCAATCCACCGCAGAAGCAAAATCCGTTGGTTCTACATAGATTGAAAATCCAATTTTGCCTTGATCCTTCTTCTCAGCATTAATATTATGTCTTTGTAAAACAGCAAGGACATCATTAGCTTGCTGTTGATCAAGATGGTTCAGTAATTCCTGCTGCTTGCAACCGCACAACAGCAGGATAAACAAGAATAATGATATATATTTCATGAGCGAGTCAACGTCTCAACTGCAGCGACAATTTTTCTTGCTAATGTTCCCACCAATGAAACCTCGACATTATAATTAAGCACATGATCCTGCAAGACTAATAATTTTTCAGGAGTTAACCCCTTTTTATCAGACCTTAATGCTTGTAACGCATTTTGCTGCCAATTTTCAGTTTGTACCGCATAGTTAGCAAAAGCGGAGATCATTTTATCATCCGGGTTATCAAGATTGAGAACCCGGTCATTTAAATCAATAACTTTCGCTTGCTGTATTTCATGAGCAGCTGATTGCTCAGCTCTATCAATAGGTGGCATATTGCTTACTGACATAATAAAATCCTTATCCAGTTTAGCGGAAGTTTTGTATGATTGCCGAATCAAGATCTTTATACGCTTTTACAACGTTAGATTGCGCATTTCGATATAATGTATACTCAGCTAATGCACTCTGATATTCGGCAAGGAATTTCGGGTCGGAAGGATTGGTTGCTAAATCCTCCAACGCTTTTTCAACTTGCTGGTTCAGATCATCAACCCCCTGATCAAATTGTTTGCTGATATCCATAATATAACCATTCCAATCTGCCATAAGTCCTCCTCAATTATTCCTGAAATGTCCACTTGCTACCTTGAGACTTCTCGAATCGATTATCTCCGTAGCTAAATGAACTGTTATTTGTGTCCTGATTTTTCAAATTCACATTAAATCTTACATATTGTTTACCCCATTGTTTATAATATTCGTCGACATAATTATTAATTTTATTTAATTCACTGTCGCTTAACGTACCAATGATATTGAAATATACATTGTTAGCTGTTTTATATTTTTCATAAGAAAGACCTATTGCCGACAATGTTTCAATTGCCTGACTTTCCAATACATTATCATCTAATACCGCAATACTTATATTGCTGGCATATGGCATAGTTTGCAGTAATCCTTTAATAAGATTATCGATTAGTTGCTGTGTGATAGCATTCCGTTGCTTACTCACTGTCAGTCTTGGATTACTGGCATCTAATAGCTGTAGTTTAAAATATTGTAGATCTGGGAAATTATCAGCAAGCCATGAAAAAATTCGTATCGATTCATCATCAGGATTTATCACCCGTACTGGTTTTCCTGGTTGATTTTTTTCCAATGCTTGTTTGACCCAGACAGCTTCATCCAAACTATTGGTATTGATATAGATGACATGATCCCTACCATATAAAATTTCATAATTTCTATTTTTGTTTACAAGAATTTTATCGATATGTCTCAGCTGCGGATCATTACTGGCATTAACAATATAAAAAGCTATAAAAATGATAGCAAAAAGAAAAAATAGCGTTACATATTTAAACAGCGTACTACTAAAGAAATGTTGCCTTGTTGAAGTAATGTTATTTTCAACAATACCTGGTATTGAATACTGCCAAACTTCATTTTTTCCTTTTACAGCAAATTTGAGGCCTAAAACTTCTATTTGCTGATTCAATGTTAACGTTCTATCTTCAGGTTCTTGTGCTGTTAATTCTCTGATTGTTACAACCAGATCAGGGTCGGTAGTGATTATTACCTCAAAACTGCCTGTAAGCTCTCCATAAGGAATGACTATCGTATTCTCTGGTAACTCAGAAAAAGAATCACTTCTTCCTAACGAAACATCATTACCAACGATAACGAGTACACGCCCATTAAGTATTTCGTACTCGCATCCATTCAATGGTCCGCTCAATAAACGAATGGCATAAGATTCCAATAAGTCTTGTGATAAGAATTTATCATTATTTTCCATGAATACCACCCGCTAATTCCATAAGCTCTAGTTTAGAGTAGTGTAACAAGACGGAAATTTCATGACCAAATTATGATGACACACAATAAAAAGATTATAATTTTCGAGAGCCATTTTAAATGGCTACATACATAACTTTATTTGCAATTTAAGGTATACACCCTATTCCCTCATTGATATGCAAATATAACAATTACCATTATTTTAAATTTTACACGTAATATTTACCTTAAATGATTTTAGAGTGCAGGTTGGCATATGCAAGTCTTTTCCAGTGATGTCTACTTCACTGTAGGCACTAATGCATTATTAGCATCCCAAAAGGAATATTACAGCGATTTGGTTGCGTTAGTTGATCTTGGACATTCGTTCGTTGTTATTGATGAGCACCAACATCGAAATCTCAAACCAAATACAGAACCTGTAAACACCCTTTTGAGCAACAATTTCATCAGGATCAATAAGAATATTACATTATCTGATTTAACGCATTTCCTGGTTTCGAATCTTCATACACAAAATGTGTATTCCACTCAAGAACCACTTACCCATGATGAGATAGATATCCTGCGGTTATGTGTTTCTTATTCGTTAAAACAAATAGCCATTATCAAAGGAATTGATTATAAAACAGTATCATATCACAAAATAAGAGCCCTAAATAAACTTAACATAAAAGGTACTGTTGAGTTGTTTATAGCACTCTGTGAATGGGATAAACATTATTTTAAACTCCAATCTTGCATAAGAGAAAGTTGATATGTCATTAGTAAGATATAATAGTAAAATCATAATAACTGTCGCGCTGATATCGTTGCTCTCTGCATGCACCAGAGAAAATTCATTAAAGTATACTCAGAATAAAAGAAGTGGCGAATCTCAAGCGATAGTAGATGCAAGACAGTTCTTTAGCGAACACCCGGAATATATATCATCAGCAGAACTAGAGCAGAAGCTATATCGCGAATTTGCACAGGTTACTACTGTTCCAGCTTATAAAGAGATGAGTATGTATCAATTGCTTGTCATTTCGCAAGATCGTTTAACTCATTAAATAAGAATCTACACGCTTTTTGCGTGTAGATTCTTATAAATTTCTGACTATGATAGATGTTTAATTTTTTAAATTATTGTCTTTATTCTCGCTTTTTGTGTCTTCACCTTCTTTGAATTTATCTTCTGAGGGGAGCAGTTCATCTGGAACAGGTTGTCCAGCATTCTCCACATCTTCAAGCCACAGCAGAAGACGCAAGATCTCATCTATATTTTCGAAGCTAACATAATCGTATCGACGATGGGTAGCATAAATTTTTCGTGCTAATTTTTTATCTGTAATAATTGGTATTCCGATTTCCTTTGCATATTTCCTTACGGCTAATGCTACCTCATTAGTTTCTCTTACAGAAATCAATGGGATAGGTGACAGATGTGGCTTAAAGTATATCCCTATGGCAATGTGCGTAGGGTTGGCAATCATCAGACGGCTATTACTGACATCAGATTTCAATTGCTCTGACAGAATTTCTTGATGGCGCTCTCTGCGTTTAGACTTAATTTCTGGATTTCCTTCTTGTTCCTTGTATTCTCTTTTAACTTCTTGTTTATCCATTTTCATATCTTTCATAAATAAAAAATACTCAGCGATAAAATCAAATATTAGAACAATTATCATACTGCCGAGACAATATAGTATGAGAAGGAATAGCATCTCTCCCCAATCTGATAATAAAGAAATGATATCTCCATCAAGAGTTTTAAAAAGCAGTGATTTATGGTTAGTCCAAAATACTTTGATCGCCAATGCAAAAAAAATAATATAAAGTATTGCTTTAACAAATTCTTTTACGGTTTTTAAGCCAAATATACGTTTTAAGCCATTTACTGGATTTAATGAATCAAACTTAAACTTAATAGCTTCAGTTGCTAATTGCATTTTACTTTGAAACCATGAGACAAGTATTGTTGTAAACATGCAAACCAGCAAAAAAGGAATGATCGTTTTCAACCAACCTATCCCCATAGCTTTAAAATAGTCCCAAATATCCGGTTTAGCGTTATGATCAAGGATGTATTCAAGAATCGACATAATGTGATGCACATCAAATACATATCCGAGATATAAAGTACCCACAAGCATTATTACAGAGACTGTTAAGTCTCTACTTTTTAGAATTTGCCCTTTTTTAGAAGCATCCTGGAGTTTCTTTTGTGTTGGCTTTTCAGTTTTATTTGCCATGAAACACTCTATTTATCAATGTATAATTGCAATTGTTCTGGGAAAAAGGATAACGGCATAACTCGTTCAGCCAGTATTGGGCCAAAATAAATAATTAATATTAAAAATGCCAGCGCACTTTTGACAGTCAGTGAGATGGCAAAAGCATTTAGTTGTGAAGCATAGCGTGCCAGCAATCCCAGGACAGCTTCACCGCCCAGCATAACCGCAATCACGGGGCTTGCGTAAACGATAGTATGAGTCATTATATTATTAATATATGAGAATAAAGGCTCTAATTTAGGAAAATTAAAATCTCCTGAAGGCCATAAGTTATAACTTTGCCATAGAGTCTCCAGAATAAAGTTCAATCCACCGTTAGTAAGATAAACTGCTGCAGAGAAAAGGTTAAATAATCTTGCTAATTCCGATGTATCGACACCTGTAGCCGGATCCAAAGTACTACTTAACGTTGCACCACGTTGGTTATCGATAAAGCTGCCTATAGCAAGGAAAATCCAAAATGGGGATGCTAATAAGCAAGCAATAAACAACCCTATGATAATTTCTCTGACAGCAAACAAAGCGATATCTATTTCATTTAGGGTAGATAATTCATAGTGGTAATGCTGAACTAATGCACATGATACCACTATTATTATTGGATGACGGACTACTGTTGGTATATTTCCACTGGCGAAAAATGGTAACAAATAGAAAGTTGGTGCCAATCGGCAAAAACCGAGTGCTGTAGCAGCCAGCAGACTATGCAACTGATAGAGTATCGCCTCCCCCATGCTATCCTCTCGCGAATGCTAAATTCAGCATTTCGATACCAAATGAATATAATTTTTCACCATACCATCCGCTCATTAAAAAAAAGCAAATACTTACGCACAATAATTTGACGCCAAATGGCAACGTCTGTTCTTGCAACTGTGTTACCGTTTGAAAAAGCCCTACCAATAAACCAACAAATGTCGCAACTGCAATAGGTCCTGCAGACATAACTAAAATCAGATACAGCGCCCTATTCCCCGCAAAAACAATGTCGTCCATATTTTTTCCTCAGGGATTAATGGATAGGTCAAAATATTGTAAAATGAGTCCTTTCGATAACATTGTCCAACCGTCCATCGCGACAAACAGAATTAATTTTATCGGTGTAGATATGGTTACCGGACTCATCATCATCATACCTAACGTTAACAGAACACTGGATATAACCAGATCAACTACAACAAAGGGTAAATAGATATAGAAACCTATAATAAATGCACTTTTTATCTCACTCAACGCATATGCCGGGAGTAACGAGAAAATTGAAATATTCTCATCATCGATTATCTCTTCATTGTCTTCAGAACTATTCACCTTCTGAATCTTTTCAAAAAAGCTAACCAACTCCGGTTCAGAATATTTTATCAAATATGATTTATAACCACTCATGCCTGTCTCAACAAAATTAACAACCGACGCTACATTATTGAATGAAAGATTCTCATTCTGACTGTTATTATATATTTCCTTCCCAACCGGCATCATTACGAACATTGACAATAGCAAAGCCACCCCATTAAGAGTCATATTTGATGGCACTTGCTGAAGTCCCAAAGCGTTTCGTACAATAACAAAAACAATCGAGAATTTAATAAAACATGTCCCGGATGCTATTATAAACGGTAATAGTGTAAATAATGATAATATCGCTATCAGCGAAATGCTATTTGACATTATTATTCCCTGATAACCAAGAATGAATTTCTACGCCCAATTTATCATCCACTTCAACAAGTTCGCCATAGCCAGTTAGCGCGCCATTTACACGTATCTCTATATTTTTCTCAGCTTCAGGAAGCAAAGGTATAATTCTTTTTGCACAGAGATCGTCTATTTCATATAGATTCATTATTTTCTTTCCAAGAACAAACTCAATTTTTACAGGCAAGTCTTCAAAACTATTAATCTGCTGATAGTCATTTTCATCATTAATCTCGATTTCGCTTTTTTTGATATCAAAGTCATCTGTTTCAAAATCTTCCTCGTACTCAAAATGATCAGCCATTTTTAACTCCTCTGGATAAATCAGATCACAAATCTTTGTATTATAAATAACCGCATAAGCAAAATTATCTGAAATTAATAAAACATCACCAACTTCAATATCAACAATGGTTCTATAACATGATTTACTAAATCCAATTACAAAATGAATGGGCCAATATAATGTTTTTTTGTCTAGTGTTGGAGCATTTTCGTATTGGCAGACCGTGACTTTATCTAACCAAACATTTAATTCCCCTGTCCATATTCTTATTAGTGGTTGAGCTGGACTCAATACTCCATCAAATACTTTACCTACACACAAACGATTATATTTTAGTTCAGGGTACTCTAGATTTAACGGGGTACTAGATAAACTGAGCCATTCCACTATTAACCTTTCCGTTTCTGGCATTAAAGCCATCCCAGCGAGCTCGGCAGAAATTAAGGGAAATATTTCTCGAAGTAACACCCATCCAGACCAGCTGCCGCTCTCTTCTGCTATCGGTAGCCATTTGGCGCTAAATTCGGGCATTAATAACGCAACATCTTCACCCTTTTCTTTCCAGTTTTGAAAAGTGGTTTCAAAGGAATGAGTGTTTCCATTTACTTTTCTCAGACCGAACATTAACTTTCGTCCTTCTGATCGTTTTCGAATTTACCTTCATTTTCTTGCTCATCATGAGGCTGATGTCGTTGCCCTTGTCGTTCATCTTGCTCAGTCAATACCCAACGTTGTGCTGTAACATCATTGTGTTGGGCTTCATGGAGTCTGTCGGAGACAATCGTGTCTGATGGTTTTAGTCGTATCCCTTCACTACTTTCCAGAATCCGAACTGTATGATTCTGTCCCCAACGCTGAAACTGATATGTCAATTCATTTTCGGGTACATTGGCACTATTAACAGAATTATTTATATCATTCTGATTGAGCGTATGAACATTCCTTTGCTTTTCGATATGTTGAGTAAACATGATTTTGTTATCAGCAAACCTTCTTTCGTTAGTAATATCTAATAAATGGGCCTGCTCTCCATTTTTTTTGTCTCCATCGCGATATTTTTTTTCACGCTCTTTATTATTACTGTGGTTTTGAACCGTGATGTTTTCTGTATGGATACCATTATGGATTTCCCCCTTAAATTGTATCGCTTTATCAGATAGTTCAGAATTAACACCCTGATATCGTGAAGTTATATTGAGGACTTTCTTTGTAGAAAGTTGATCTATTCCATTTGTTTGCAAAGAAAAAGATGAATTCCTGTCAACCTGGAGAGATGATTTGTTGTCAATAGACTTCATGTGCCCATTTTTTTTCCCCAACGTAGAAAATTGGCTATCCTGAGTCTGACGTAATAACTGGAGAATGGTTCCAGCGACAATCTCACTCATTTCTTTATTTTTTTTGTTTTTCTTTAAGAAACTGTCTAAATCCGCAGCAGAATTCTCGGATGTGTCTGTGTTTAAATTTTTATAATGTTCAATTTTCTTGACTTCGTCCATTATATTTCTCCTCCTGTTCAAGCTCGTCTTGATAAAGCATCTGATTTAAAAGTTGTTTTTTGATGCGCTTCTTTAGTCGATCGTACTTTTCTCCTTTTAGCCACCAGTGTTTTCTTTGTGCTTGCTGTTGAACTATTTCCTTGTTAAGTATTTTTCGCCGCTCTGCTATTTTTTGCTTTTCAAGATTTATCTCAGCGATCTGCTGCTGAATGACTGCAACTTTACGTAACGAGTAAAATATATCCTGGCGAAATACTACTTCGCCGAGTAACTCCTTCATATCTAACAGTGACTGTAGGTTTTTAAGTTGCATATCATACAGGCGTTCCTTTTCGACTAACTTTTCTTTTTCTACATTTAACTTTTGTAATGATGCTTCACATGCAGCCAGGCTCTGCGCTGTTCTTCTGATAAGTCGATTAACTTTACTTAACAATTCGTTCAAGCTCTTTTAGCGTTTCACTCATTGGCATTTTTTCATTAACTGACTGTTTTAACCAATTTGTGAGTTTAGGCCGGGCATTCATAGCAAAATCATTTTCAACATTTTGCCCAGCGCGATATTCCCCTAAATCAATAAACACCTGTAGATCTTCCAAAGTTGTGAGGATCTTCCTTACCCGTGCAGCATTATCTCTGTGTTTTTCATCAGTGACCTGACCAAATACTCGACTCACACTTTTTAGAACATCTATTGCCGGATAATGACCTTGACCCGCGAGTTTGCGACTTAGATAGATATGGCCATCAAGGATTGAGCGAATTTCATCACCCAGTGGGTCTGATTCATCCTCCCCCTCCAGTAATACGGTATAAAACGCAGTAATACTTCCTTTTAGTGTTGGTCCCGGCCTCTCCAGTAAGCGAGGTAAACTGTCAAAAACAGAAGCAGGATAACCACGCCTGGCAGGTGGTTCACCCGCTGCCAGCTTCATATCGCGTAGTGCTCGTGCATAGCGCGTCATTGAGTCGATAAAAAGTACAACTCTCTTTCCACGATCTCTAAAATACTCTGCCACGGTTGTCGCCATCAGGGCGGCATTACACCGATCTACTGACGAAAAATCAGAGGTGGCATAAACCAAAACACATTTTGCTGCATTTACTGATTTTTTCAGCGATTCCGCGCATTCCGTAACTTCCCTTCCACGTTCGCCAATCAAGCCAATAACAAACACATCAGCTTCAGTGTTGTTTACAAGCATATGCATTAAAACCGTTTTGCCACAGCCAGCCGATGCGAAAATCCCAACACGTTGACCAATGCCACATGTCAGTACGCCATCAATGACTCTTATCCGTGTCTCTAGTGGTGTATTAATAACTCGACGTTCCTGATACGACGGTGGCAGTTCATCAATCAGGCGTAAATTTCCCCTTTCGCCTGGAGTGTCCGGGACAAACCTTTCCATAATTTGACCAGAAGCATTCAAAACTGAACCAAGAAAGGCATCACTGATCTGTATGGTTAACTGCTCTCCCGTTGGTTTCAAAACTGCAGTACGTGTAAGCCCCACAGAGCTGCCTATAAGGTTTAATAATGTCTTTCCATTGCGAAAGCCAACGACCTGAGCCCTGGCTATACGTTCATTTGCTTGCCAGCTCGCATAAATTTCGCATACTTCGCCCACTGAAACGTCGTCAAGCTCTGCTTCAATCAGCGAGCCGTTTATGCTATGTAAGTAGCTGTATTTATTTAATAGCTTTAATTTTTTCATACCAGCATGCTCCATATCGCAAGACATTATCCTAAATAGTTTTCAGAATATTAACGGGAACATTTTCCGTTAGTTCCCCGTACGAAAGTACTTCGAGGTCTCGATAACTAGATTCAATAAGTTTTTTGATAAAACGACGAATATCCACAGAACCCAGTAAAATAATGTCTTTAATAGGAATATTGATTCCAGAAAGAGCCAGTTTAAAATTATCCAGAATCATCTCAGCTTCGGATGCATCGAGATTAAGAAAAGTACCGCCAGCGGTAGGCCTGACACCATCTCTGATTCTGTCCTCTATTTCAGGCGAAATCACAATTGCTTTAATTTCTCCAGAATATGAAAACTTATGGCAAATGTAGCGACCTAATGCACCTCGTACATGCTCGACGAGTGTAATTATATCTTTCTCTCGTGGGCTCCATAATGCTAAAGCCTCCATAACTAAACGCATATTGCGCACTGAAATTCGCTCCTGGATCAGACGCTGAATTACCTCTGAAATGCGCTGCACGGTTATATATCTTAATATTTCTTTTAATAGATCAGGATACTTCATCTCTAATTGATCAAGAATATATTTGGTTTCTTGTATACCAAAATACTCATTAATATTATGCGCCAGACATACAGATAAATGATTGTACATTTCATCCATGGCCGTGCGAGTATAACAGCCAATTTTTGTTAATTTTTGGGCATCACTTTTTGTAACCCAATAATGTTGTTCACCATTACTATTTACGATGACAGGTTTCTTGATCAAAGTCGAAACCACTTCATCTGAATATTCAACCAACAAGACGAGATCATTATAAATTTTAAATTGCGAGGCTCTGACTTCATTTAGCATTAATATGACATCTTCATCATTAAGGCCTTCCCCCTCGCGAATGACAATACCGGGAATACGGATACCATACTCAATAAAAAACTGACTACGAATCCTATCAGCAAGATTGATTTCAGTGTATTTTTTAGCCTGTACACTATTCATAATCAAAACCAAGGGTACCGTTTCGGTAATAACCTGATCAAGTTTATTAATAATACCTAATGAAATATCATCATCCTGATTATAGGGTTCCAACCCAACGGTGATATCTCCCTCAACAACCGTTTCTTCAACCCCTTTCTTTTTGAATTTAAAGTAAAAATAAATTCCTAAGATTACTGCCAAACATAAAAACACAAGAAGGGGAAAACCTGGAAGCAACCCAATACTTAGCGCGAGGACACATGTCACAATAATGACAAAAGAATTACTTAATAACTGGGACATTATATTTTGCCCCATATTATCACTATCGCCATTCACGCGCGTTACGATAAACCCTGCGCTAATAGCAATTAATAAAGCTGGAATTTGAGAAACAAGACCATCACCGACGGTAAGAATTGTGTAGACGGTCAACGCTGTCGAGAAATCCATTCCATTTTGGCCTACTCCTACTGATAGCCCACCGATAATATTAACAAAGATAATAATGATGTTTGCAATAGCATCACCTTTGATAAATTTCATCGCACCATCAAAGGAACCATACAGCTGACTCTCTCGTTCTAATATGCTACGACGTTCTTTTGCTAAATCTGCATCAATGATCCCGGCGCGTAGATCGGCGTCAATACTCATTTGTTTACCTGGCATACCGTCAAGCGAAAAGCGGGCAGCAACTTCAGCCACACGTTCCGAACCTTTAGTAATCACGATAAACTGAACAATAGTCACAATGGAGAAAATAACAAAACCAACTACCAGGCTATCTCCAATAACGAATTCACCAAAACTCGTTATAATTTCTCCGGCGTCCGCCTCAAGAAGTATAAGTCGACTGGTACTGATCGCCAGCGCCAAACGAAATAACGTTGTGATGAGGAGAATTGATGGGAATGAAGAAAAACTTAAGATCCTATCAACATAGAATGATCCTAAAAATACAAGTATTGCCAATGTTAAGTTCAGCCCAATCAAAAAATCGATTAAGTAAGTGGGCAATGGAATTATGAGCATGGCGATAATCATCACCATTAATCCAAGAATTATTAATTCTGGATGACTCCTTAACCCTATCAAAACTTTGTTAAACATTGAACATTACCTTCTTCCATGGTTTTTTATTTTGTTTTTTATTACTGTTTTGTGTATCAAAGATCTCTGCTGCAAATGTTACTTTTATTGCCTGTTTACAACACTCCCTAATCTCTAATAATTGTTCATTATTAATAAAAAGTGAAAATGGAAGATTTGTACATCCGCTGTAAATCGCCTTCAGGAGTAACGTTTTGTCTTTATAATTAGCATCTGCGGGTAGGGTTACCAGTGCATTTTTCAGGAGTTCCTCTGCAGTCTCAGGAAATTTTATTAACGATATCAGAAAAAATATCCAGTAATCTTCTGCGCTAATAAATTTTTTAATTATTAGGTTATTCATTAAAGTTTTCAGAAATAAAGCCTCTGCCGACTGAAGAGACAATAGTTGTGACAACTTATTGAGAAACATACCAAATTCCAATGATGAACAACTCGCATCAAGTGCATTTATATCTGAGAAAAGCGTCTCTTTGATAAATTTTGTCACCAGCATTCTATTTTGATAGCCATAACTACCAATCCATTCGACATAAGTATCTACAGCATCGTCTTCTGCCATTAAAAATTGTCGATAACTTGCCCTTAGTAATTTTGGATTTAATGACAACGCCTGGCCAAATAACTTTGCTTTTAATGCCGAGTTAATACCGCTATTAATGAATTTTTTAGTAGTCTCTTGATTAACTTTTTTAAGTAATGTTTCAGCGTTTAGCCGCACATTTTCAGATATTTGTTTTTTACGTAAAATTGCACGTAATACAACCACCAGATCGCTTTCATCTGGAAATAATTTTTTAGCAAAGCTATACACTTCATAGTCATGGGTAGTTGCTGCCTTAAGCGCCTCCATGACTTTATCGGTTTTTTCTATTGGCTGATCTTCCAGGACATATTCTTCTCCGTCCAGAAAGTTGGCCAGTTGTTCTTCGTAGATTTTTTTCTTCATAAACTGCGTTAACGCTGCTGACATCTCGTCAGTAGCTTGTAAGAATCGAGCTTCTTTACCGGCGGGATCATCCCCCATTTTAGGCATTTCAGCTTCAATATCTTCATTATCTTCTGTGATAATGTCCTCTAAGCGAGAAACTTCTCTGGCTCTTTCTAATACACCGACATGTTCTACATGAATCGCCATTTCACTATCCTCCGACGACTTCACGATTCAGGTAAGTTTTTATCCATTTCTGCAGTAATTCATCGTTGATTTCTTTATTTTTTACCATTTGCTGTGTTATTGCTCTGGCGTCAACCGCAGCCTCATTCGCATTATTCATCATGCGCTCATCGATCTCTCTTGGCTCAATAAGAAAGACACGAACGATGTTATTCGCATTTGTTCCTTCATATCCAAATAATTTACCAATAAATGGAATACTGCCTAATATTGGGATCTTGCGACTTTCATAGGTATTCGTATCTCGTGTATATCCACCAATCAAAAGACTTTTCCCTTGAGGCACGCGCGCAATAGTACTTATAAGCGTTCTACCAACCTGAGGCAGATCATCAACATTGGTCTTGTCAGAATTGATTTCATTGCCATCTTCAATATTCAAGAGTAATTCAATTTGATTTCGCGCAGCAAATCGTGGTAGCACGCTAATCATCGTACCATAGGTTACTTCATCCAATTCCGCAGTACGCTCGCCGACTAATTTAGTATAGAAAGTACGGTTATTATCAAATATAGCAGGAATATTCTCCTGTGTTAAAACGACAGGACGAGCAACAACGGCGGCTCTTCTTTTTTGCGCAAGTGCCTGTATTGTTGCAATAAACTGTGTCCCATCCAGGGTACTAATTGAACCTGAATTATTAAATGATGCACTTAGGCTGGATCCAATTTTTATCGTGCCCGACCAGTCAGCTCCTAACTGTTCTAGATCAGTCTTATCAATATCTATTATCCATAAAGATAATTCAATGTGTCGCTTTGGAATATCGAGTGTAGCTACTAACTTCTCGATAAAATCAACCTGAGATACTGTTCCTTTAACAAGTAAACTGTTGGTATCAGGATATGCAATAATTTGTATATCGTCAGTCTCTGGCGCTCCAGCTGTCGATATTATTTTCTCTACTTGTAGGTCATCATCTTCTTCAGCACCAGGAAAAGGAGGCATACGTGATACGTTTTTTAGTTGTTGACGACTTGAAATTTCAGAAAGTACGTTAACCCCAGTGCTTTGCTTAATGTTATTATTTAACAACGTCGATAGTACTTTTGCCATGCCAGGAATAACTATCTTTTCGCCACGTAATTCATAAGTCCGGTCATTAACGAATGTGTTGACCAGGTGAATAATCCCTACTTTATTGCGTCCGATCTCAATGCCATCACTGTTTTGCTCCATTAATTTTGCAGCATTAACGACCAGGTCAACATAAACTGGTGGCCCCGATACATAGAAAGTACCATTGCCGCCCCCTTTAATTTCATAACGAGAGTTATACAGACCCGATTTTTTTAAAAAATTATTAAACTCATTCGTCGATACCTTTCTCAGATTAATCAGCGCATTACGCATCTCTGATGAGTCATAGATATAAATAGCTTTGCCATCATCGTACCAAATAAGTCCCATCTGCGCCGACAGGCGTTCAATCAAGGCATAGGGTTCGGTTAAATCAAAATTTCCGCTGATCTGTTTCTTCATGGCAAGCTTACTTACTATTGTAGGCTTACCCGCATATGATGAAACCGTTTCAAAAAAACTACGTAGATTTTCTTTATTTGCTACGTATCCATTCGCTGTTGCGGCATATGCACCAGGAGTCGATAATCCATTAAAAATGCATAAGACTGAAATTAATATAATAGTAATGCGTATTTTTATTTTCATAGCTTTTTACATAGTTCTCTCGGTGTTTTTCCTAACCGGCTTTTTACTTCGGCTGAAAAGTGTGATGAGGATGAGTAGCCATATTTATGCGCAATAGTTGTCATATCACTGTTTCCTTCAATGATTTCCAACACGGCTCTGGCAACTCTCCAGCCACATAATTCCGTTTTAACTTTACCACCCAATGCATAACTACATAAACGGCGAAAATGTGAATACGATACGCCGTAAAGCTCACCAAGATCATAGAGTGAAGTCTGTATGAGCGATTGCGATAATAAATAGCGAACCAGTTTATAGCATTCTGTTTTTCTTAGATGCTGAAACAGAATTTCATTAATATTATCGCTGCTCAGATAAGTGGCTAAAAACCAGGCTTCACTTGCAACTTTACTGAATAGCACAACTTCTGATGCAAAGGGCAAGGCATCAGCAAACAACTCATGGTGTTCCCTTTCCACACTCCCCGTTGATTCATCAATAAAAGCTAATAATTTACTCAGGATATCAATGCGAAGTGGATGATAAATTACTTTCCCTGCAGTTACCTCAATTTGGCTTCGGTCAATGAGCAGTAATATGTCTTCCACTACCATTAATTTTTGATGGTTATTACCAATCGTAATAACAAGGGTTACATCCTTGTTTTCATTTCCCCGTAAGAACCACATTTCAGGGTCGAGTAGGGTTAACTTCTGTCCTTGAAGCAAAACATTCATTGGAAGTAACAGCCCTTCTTCAATCATGTTTCATCTCCTTATTCCATATTCTCATTCTCCATAAACTTGCAATAAAAACATGATTAAAAAGTGATGATTCCTATTTATAAAATAATGATTTTGTTATGAGCGAATAGCTATCAGCTACTTACAGTAGTAAGTCATCCTGTCCATATACAGAATTGCAACTGTTGATATGTTTTACTTAAACATACCCCGTATTTCTTATAACACTTGTTTGGTGACTATTTTCAATAAAAATCATATTTGTTAGTTACACATTAACGCACTGCGAGTGTTTTGTTACTCCCTGCATATATTTTATTCTCTTTTTCGATTCTATTTTTCTTAATCGCTCATATAATTTTCTTGTTAGTCGGATTTACGAATCATGAGACTTATGATGGATGGAATGAGGCTAAGCGGCCAGGTCAACCCTGTAATTGCTGCAGCAAACAACCGATATATTACTTTTTCTTCCGAGAAGATAAATATTAAGGTCGATGTCACAACCAGACCTATCAGGTAAGCTAACAGTAATTTATTGATCACTTTTACCTCCCCTTTCGATTTCTCTTTGAGCGGTCCTTTTAATCCGGACCGCCTCATTATGAAAACTATTTATTTCCCTCATCATTGATAAGGTTGGACATCTCTTTCAACATGAGAGTCATTGAAGCTTTCGACCAATTTAGCGGAATGATAGGGCTTGGCGCTTCATGCAAAGTTCCCGACTTGTGGATATAGTTATAGCTTTCGGGAAGTGCCATTTCAGGTACACTCCTGCCATTTGCACCAATCATATTCTCGCCTGTTATTTGGGCCAATGATCTATTCATAAATTGCACTGAGTCATTCAAATACTCTTCTTTTCTTGATTCTTTATAAACAATTGCTGCTGATTTTGCATACCATGAGTCAAAAAACCATTCTGCTTCTGTTGATGGAATGAAGCTCATTTCTCTTTTCGCATGTGAATTTTGATCGGTATCGGTTTTAATATCATTGAACCAAAAATTTGCCGACTGATAATTATCCTTCTCGTATCTTTTTATACCATACGGACCTGCTAGTTTTTTAACTATTTTTAGAACTTGCTCTTTTCTTCTGGTATTTATCTTTGAAAGATTTGCAGGATAAATAACATTAAGTAAGGCCGCATCGGCTTCTCTGTAATGTTTATCTTTTTCCAGATAACCTGGGGATTCTCCCCCTAAATCAAGCTGTAACGTTATTCTTTCATAACCTTTATCTATGAGGTGGTTCAACCTCGTTGTTGAAAAAGTTGCATCCAGTTCATTGGCTTTAGCTTCGCGTAGTAAATCAGAGACAAAAACAGAGTCTTTCTTCGAGAGTAGGTTTGACAAACGTTCCAGTCCAGAGGTCACCAGTGCAACGGAAGATGTGTTTAATCGGGCATCTTCTTCCCACGCTCCGGAATCTTCCATAACATAGAAATTGGCTTTATCCAGATAAGCAATCAGCAGCGCAACCGATTTTAATCGGTCACCTTTTTGCCAATCTTCAGCGTTAATAGTACCAGTGTCGATTGCTTGTATAAGGAGATCAAGATAAAGACCTAACGCATCATTTTGTTTATGGTTCCACAGCTGCGGCTTGCCTTCTTCCTGCACATCTGCCATCACGGGGGAGTTGCTGTCAAATCGGATATGTACAGCATTCATTTGCCCAGGAATACCATCCAGTCGTTTTGGGTTGCTAATGACGTCCTGCATCCGCTTAATCTGGTCGGGCGTAGACATATAATCCCACAGAGTGAGCAGAACCTTTTTTGCGGCTACACTATTTCCCTGATCTGATACTAATGCCATATAGCCCCATAAACTATCCCTCAGCCAGACAGCATCATAGTGGGTTTCTGCCGCTGTTTTGTCATCTTCGAAAGTAGAAGCAAGAATAAATGTTCCCCAGGGTTTCTCCGTCAACGTTAACTTTCGTGTATTTTCTGTTAATGTTAACAATCCTTGAATTTCGTCTTTGGTATAGTGGCTCTTTATTTCATTTTTTAATTTGGCTGAGTGAATCAGAAGACGATAATTAGGATACTTATCTGGATTTAACGATAAATAACTTTTATCAGTTGCTGCCCCCGTGGAATTAAGAATGTTAAATACAGATTCACTCGTCACTTCTGCCCCTGTCGCCTGGCATGTGCCGCATGAAAATATACCAGCGAGCAGAAGAGTTAATGCAGATTTCCCTTTCATAAAAGATTCCATCAATCGTTTGTTAAAAGCGTAGATAACCACTTATTTAACAACTTGAAAATAAGGTATTTTACCTGGGTTGTTACAAATGGATTGCATTGCGTAAACGCTTTTATTTACAAAATAATGGGGAAGTATTACGGCGATTGCGAAAAGACTGAAGCGATTGAATTAAGATAATATAGAAAATCAGATACAACAAAAATGGCAGGTTGATGAGGTGAAGATAAATTGGAGCGGGCGAAGGGAATCGAACCCTCGTATAGAGCTTGGGAAGCTCTCGTTCTACCATTGAACTACGCCCGCTTCGAGATGCGTAAGGCATTATAAACCTTACGCTCTCCTTAGCAAGTGCCGCGCTGCTGACTGCTGATTAATTCGCCATCAGCATTTTGGCTTGCTGCCCTGAGGCGGCAAGTAACGTAGCGGATCAATTGCCGTTGCACGGTAACGAATCTGGAAATGCAGGCGAACAGATGCCGCATCAGTGCTCCCCATAGTGGCGATTTTTTGCCCAGCCTTCACGCTTTGCCCATTATTTACCAGCATCGTGTCATTATGGGCGTAAGCCGTAATGTAATCTTCACTGTGTTTAATCATGATGAGATTACCGTAGCCACGCAGCTGGTTCCCCACATACACCACCTTTCCTGCACCCGCGGCGTAAATAGGTGTACCCCGTGGAGCTGAGATATCAATCCCTTTATTGCCGCCATCAGCTGTCGAATACGGCATGATAACTTTCCCTGTCGTTGGCCATAACCAACAACGTTGCCCTACTGGCGGCCAGGAAGATTTCGGTACTGCTGATGACGGTGTAACCGATGCGGTTTTGGTCGTTGATTTGGCGGTTGATTTACGTGTACTGCTACTTTTCGCCCCACCCAGTTTTAGTTTCTGACCAACTTCAATGGTGTAAGGGGGGGAAATGCCGTTCAGTCGCGCCAGCTCTTTTACGCTGGTTCCCGTGGTGCGCGAAATACGATATAGCGTATCCCCCCGTTTCACGGTGTAAACGGAGCCGGAATACGTTCCTGTATCGGATGATTTGCTACCCGAGCAGCCCGCCAAAAGCAGTCCAACCGATAACAACATCACGATACCCAGAGATTTTTTATTCAGGCGTCCCGCACTCAAAATCTTTCCTCGCTTAAAAAACAAGACGCCATATCATAGCAGCCAGCCTCTTGATACCCAATCTCTTGCTTCTGGAAAAACGCGGTAATAGAGAAAGAGGTTAATTTCATTTGGCAAAGGGAAGTATCATCAGCAAAATATTCACTGTAGAGGTATCGAATTTCCTGACTCATTTACCCTATTTCCCATCCTGATGCGTAATAATCCCAATTTATCACATTGATTTTATCGCCACTCATATTGATACGTATCACTGCCCCTATTCAGGGTCCTGTTTCGTATCATATCTGTGTTTTTTTAACATCATCACACTTCCTTCCTCCCTTAACGCTTATCGTCGTTTCTGGCGTAAATCTTGCCTGCTTAGACTAAATCTTTGCCATAAGAACCAAATGTTCAAATCGAGGGGATTTCTATGGAAGCGCGGGAAGCAACCGCTACAGGTGAATCATGCATGCGCGTAGATGCCATTGCTAAGGTCACCGGGCGGGCACGATATACTGACGATTATGTTATGGCGGGCATGTGTTACGCGAAATATGTACGTAGCCCTATCGCACATGGTTATGCCGTAAGTATTAATGATGAACAAGCCAGAAGTTTACCGGGCGTACTGGCGATTTTTACCTGGGAAGATGTGCCTGATATCCCATTCGCTACAGCTGGGCATGCCTGGACACTTGACGAAAACAAGCGCGATACCGCCGATCGCGCACTGCTAACTCGCCATGTTCGTCACCATGGTGACGCCGTTGCCATCGTCGTGGCCCGTGATGAACTCACGGCAGAAAAAGCGGCGCAATTGGTCAGCATTGAGTGGCAAGAATTACCCGTTATCACCACGCCAGAAGCGGCGCTGGCAGAAGACGCAGCACCAATCCATAACGGTGGCAATTTACTGAAACAAAGCACGATGTCGACGGGCAATGTCCAACAAACAATCGATGCCGCCGACTACCAGGTACAGGGGCACTATCAGACTCCCGTTATTCAACATTGTCATATGGAAAGCGTGACATCGCTGGCGTGGATGGAGGATGACTCGCGAATTACCATCGTTTCCAGCACCCAGATCCCGCACATTGTGCGCCGCGTGGTTGGTCAGGCGCTGGATATCCCCTGGTCATGCGTACGAGTCATCAAACCGTTTGTCGGTGGCGGTTTTGGTAATAAACAGGATGTACTGGAAGAGCCAATGGCGGCATTCCTGACCAGCAAGCTTGGCGGCATTCCGGTGAAAGTTTCCCTTAGCCGTGAAGAGTGTTTCCTCGCAACCCGTACCCGCCACGCTTTTACTATTGACGGGCAAATGGGCGTGAACCGCGACGGAACATTGAAAGGTTATAGTCTGGATGTTCTGTCTAACACCGGCGCTTATGCATCTCACGGGCACTCCATCGCTTCTGCGGGCGGAAATAAAGTCGCTTACCTTTATCCTCGTTGTGCCTACGCTTACAGTTCAAAGACCTGCTATACCAACCTCCCCTCGGCTGGTGCGATGCGTGGTTATGGCGCGCCACAAGTCGTATTTGCCGTTGAGTCTATGCTTGATGATGCCGCGACAGCGTTAGGTATTGATCCTGTTGAAATTCGTTTACGCAACGCCGCCCGCGAAGGAGATGCTAATCCGCTCACAGGCAAACGTATTTACAGCGCAGGGTTGCCGGAGTGTCTTGAAAAAGGCCGGAAAATCTTTGAATGGGAAAAACGCCGTGCAGAGTGCCAGAACCAGAAAGGCAATTTACGCCGCGGCGTTGGCGTCGCCTGTTTTAGCTACACCTCGAACACCTGGCCTGTCGGCGTAGAAATAGCAGGCGCGCGCCTTCTGATGAATCAGGATGGAACCATCAACGTGCAAAGCGGCGCGACGGAAATCGGCCAGGGTGCCGACACCGTCTTCTCGCAAATGGTGGCAGAAACCGTGGGGGTTCCGGTCAGCGACGTTCGCGTTATTTCAACACAAGATACCGATGTTACGCCGTTCGATCCCGGCGCATTTGCCTCACGGCAGAGCTATGTTGCCGCGCCTGCGCTGCGCAGTGCGGCACTGTTATTAAAAGAGAAAATCATCGCTCACGCCGCAGTCATGCTACATCAGTCAGCGATGAATCTGACCCTGATAAAAGGCCATATCGTGCTGGTTGAACGACCGGAAGAGCCGTTAATGTCGTTAAAAGATTTGGCGATGGACGCTTTCTACCACCCTGAACGCGGTGGGCAGCTCTCTGCTGAAAGCTCCATCAAAACCACCACTAACCCACCGGCGTTTGGCTGTACCTTTGTTGATCTGACGGTCGATATTGCACTGTGCAAAGTCACCATCAACCGCATCCTCAACGTTCATGATTCGGGGCATATTCTAAATCCGCTGCTGGCAGAAGGTCAGGTACACGGCGGAATGGGAATGGGCATTGGCTGGGCGCTATTTGAAGAGATGATCATCGATGCGAAAAGCGGCGTGGTCCGTAACCCCAATCTGCTGGATTACAAAATGCCGACCATGCCGGATCTGCCACAACTGGAAAGCGCGTTCGTCGAAATCAATGAGCCGCAATCCGCATACGGACATAAGTCACTGGGTGAGCCACCAATAATTCCTGTTGCCGCTGCTATTCGTAACGCGGTGAAGATGGCTACCGGTGTTGCAATCAATACACTGCCGCTGACGCCAAAACGGTTATATGAAGAGTTCCATCTGGCAGGATTGATTTGAGGATAACATCATGTTTGATTTTGCTTCTTACCATCGCGCAGCAACCCTTGCCGATGCCATCAACCTGCTGGCTGACAACCCGCAGGCCAAACTGCTCGCCGGTGGCACTGACGTACTGATTCAGCTCCACCATCACAATGACCGTTATCGCCATATTGTTGATATTCATAATCTGGCGGAGCTGCGGGGAATTACGCTGGCGGAAGATGGCTCACTACGTATCGGCTCTGCAACGACATTTACCCAGCTCATTGAAGATCCTGTAACTCAACGTCATCTCCCGGCGTTATGTGCTGCGGCCTCGTCCATTGCCGGACCGCAGATCCGTAACGTCGCTACCTACGGTGGAAATATTTGCAACGGTGCTACCAGCGCAGATTCTGCCACGCCAACGCTAATTTATGACGCGAAACTGGAGATTCACTCCCCGCGCGGTGTTCGTTTCGTCCCGATTAATGGCTTTCACACTGGGCCGGGCAAAGTGTCTCTTGAGCATGACGAAATCCTTGTCGCCTTTCATTTTCCGCCCCAGCCGAAAGAACACGCGGGCAGCGCGCATTTTAAATATGCCATGCGCGACGCAATGGATATTTCAACGATTGGCTGTGCCGCACATTGCCGACTGGATAACGGCAATTTCAGCGAATTACGCCTGGCATTTGGTGTTGCCGCGCCAACGCCGATTCGCTGCCAACATGCCGAACAGACTGCACAAAATGCGCCATTAAACCTGCAAACGCTGGAAGCTATCAGCGAATCTGTCCTGCAAGATGTCGCCCCGCGTTCTTCATGGCGGGCCAGTAAAGAGTTTCGTCTGCATCTCATCCAGACGATGACCAAAAAAGTGATTAGCGAAGCCGTCGCCGCGGCGGGGGGAAAATTGCAATGAATCACAGCGAAACAATTACCATCGAATGCACCATTAACGGGATGCCTTTTCAGCTTCATGCCGCACCAGGCACGCCGCTCTCGGAATTACTCCGCGAACAAGGACTGCTAAGTGTCAAACAAGGGTGCTGCGTGGGTGAATGTGGTGCCTGTACGGTGCTGGTCGACGGCACAGCAATAGACAGTTGCTTATACCTTGCCGCCTGGGCTGAAGGAAAAGAGATCCGCACGCTGGAAGGTGAAGTGAAAGGCGGAAAACTTTCTGATGTTCAGCAGGCTTATGCGAAATCCGGCGCAGTGCAGTGCGGGTTTTGTACGCCTGGCCTGATTATGGCTACCACAGCAATGCTGGCGAAACCACGCGAGAAGCCATTAACCATTACGGAAATTCGTCGCGGACTGGCGGGAAATCTTTGTCGCTGCACGGGGTATCAGATGATTGTAAATACAGTTCTGGATTGCGAGAAAACGAAGTAAAAGGATATCCGGCCTGAATTCAGGCCGGATTCACTGAGGTTATGTGTTTAACAACTCATATTTCTTAATCTTGCGATAGAGCGTAGCAATGCCGATGCCCAGTTCATCAGCAACTTCCTTCTTGCTGTTATGACGTGAAAGCGCCTCGCGGATCATTTGCTTTTCCATCTCCTCCAGCGCCGTGCCGCCCGCATCATCGAGTGACAGGTGCGCCTCACTGACCTCTGTTACATCACTTTGCTCCGTTGTGCCATTATTCAGCAGATTTGGCGGCAATAGCGTGCTGTCGATAACTTCACCTGAAGGAACCACGTTAACCAGATATTCCATCAAATTGCTTAACTCGCGCAGGTTTCCGGGCCAACGATGCTTACGCAATATTTCGACGACATCAGGAGCAATGCCAGGATAAACCGATCCCAGACGACGGGTATGCAGATGTAAAAAGTAATGCACCAGTAATTCAATATCTTCCTGACGTTCACGCAGCGGTGGCAGAGTTATCGGGATAACATTAAGTCGGTAGAAGAGATCTTCGCGGAATTTACCTTCGGCAATGAACTGGGCCAAATTCTGATTAGTTGCAGAAATGATGCGGATGTCGACTTGTATTGGGCTACTGGCACCAATCGGCAGAATTTCACGCGCCTCAATAGCGCGCAGTAATTTAGCCTGCAACATTAATGGCATATCACCAATTTCATCGAGAAACAGCGTGCCCGTATTCGCCGCCTGAATCAACCCTGTTTTACCGTTGGCAGAAGCGCCAGTAAATGCGCCTTTAACATAACCGAACAGTTCGCTCTCCAGAAGCTGTTCCGGAATCGCGGCACAGTTGATAGCAATAAAGGGTTTATTCCGTCTTCCGCTCAACTTATGGATTGCACGGGCGACGACTTCTTTACCTGTGCCGCTTTCACCAACCACCATAACGCTGGATGGGCTGGGTGCAATACGGCTAATGAGTCGTTTTAATTGCCGCATAACACGGCACTCGCCAACCAATTGTTCAATATGCGGTTCATCAGGTGCATTTGCTACAGAAAAACTGGTATGCGATTGGTGAAACGCCATTAAAAATAGTTGTCGGCCCTGGATGTTATGCAACTGACCAATGATTAATTCACTTTTATCATCCCACGAAACAATATGTTGCATATGACCATGGGTAAAATTACTCTCAAATGTTAATGGTCTGAAACGAACAGGTTTTCCAATAATATTATTTTGTACAACACCGAGTGTTTTTAAAGCTGTCTGATTAACAAATTGAACACGATTATCAGCATCAACCACTAACACGCCCTGATCCATATTATCGATCATGGTCGCGAATATTTTACTGATGTTATCTCCTGGTCCCTGATCCTCCAGAAGTTTAGAAACAAAAATGGTGGATATATGGCGAACGTAATCAGAAAATTCGCGTAAATTATCACTAATATGCTCTTGTTGCTCGTGGGTAACGGCAATCAAACTTATCACTCCAACACAACGATCCTGTAAAATGACAGGCGTACCCAGAAATGCTTTTTCGCGGCAATTTTCTTTACTATCGCAACCTTCACAAAGGGGATCGAAGCGAGACTGTGTCACAACTTTTTCAGTTTTCGTTTCCAGGACGTGGCGGAGCAGGCGTGAGTTGCCGCTCAACTGGCGACCAAGAAACTTCCCATACGCGCCCGTTCCGGCGACGCGACACAAGTTTTCATCAACGATCTCAACCTCAAGCTGCAAAACGCTGGCAAGCATTCTGGCAAAACGCTGAATTGTCGGTTGAATTTGCATCAATACTGACTGCGTAGTAGCAAGCTCCATAGCTTTACCTTCCAGACTTACTTAAAAGTCGATCATTGAAGACGTTGATGGTTCATAGATCATGATGATATTAACTCAGGCGAAATTGGCTTTGATAAAAACATAAGATTTTTATCACTTTCTAATGAAATTATGGAAGAGATATCACATTTCTATATCAATATGAGAATTACGGCGGTGAGTTTATCAAACTGAAGAGAGATCGCCTGTCCCTTTATCTTATTTCTGATACTTAGCAGCAAATAAATAACGCGATAAAAAAAGCCAAACGTTTTCGTATTTTACAAACAACCGGAAGCTGGCATCAATTTGTGATCAACCCCACACATTATCCGTCAAATTAGTCTTTTGCAGCCCCGTGGATAATTCTGGCACACTTATTGTTAGTCCCAGGTATAGCTGTGAAAACACCAATCACTTTGGCAAGTCACAGTGAAATAAACCACTTTGCCTGTCATTCCACTACCGGGACTTTATGATGAAAACTGTTAATGAGCTGATTAAGGATATCAATTCGCTGACCTCTCACCTTCACGAGAAAGATTTTTTGTTAACGTGGGAACAGACGCCAGATGAACTGAAACAAGTACTGGACGTTGCCGCAGCATTAAAAGCACTGCGTGCTGAAAACATCTCAACCAAAGTCTTTAATAGTGGATTAGGTATTTCCGTATTCCGCGACAACTCCACCCGTACCCGCTTCTCTTATGCTTCCGCGCTTAACCTGCTCGGCCTTGCACAGCAAGATCTCGACGAAGGCAAATCACAAATCGCTCACGGCGAAACCGTGCGTGAAACCGCCAATATGATCTCCTTCTGCGCCGACGCTATTGGTATTCGCGACGATATGTATCTGGGCGCAGGCAACGCCTATATGCGTGAAGTTGGCGCTGCACTTGATGACGGTTACAAGCAGGGTGTGCTGCCGCAACGTCCGGCTTTAGTGAACCTGCAATGCGATATTGACCACCCGACTCAGTCAATGGCTGACCTGGCATGGTTACGTGAACACTTTGGTTCACTGGAAAACCTGAAAGGTAAAAAAATCGCCATGACCTGGGCCTACTCCCCAAGCTATGGCAAACCGCTCTCTGTACCACAAGGCATCATCGGTCTGATGACTCGCTTCGGTATGGATGTCACCCTGGCCCATCCGGAAGGCTACGACCTGATCCCGGATGTCGTTGAAGTCGCTAAAAACAATGCTAAAGCCTCCGGCGGTAGCTTCCGTCAGGTCACCAGCATGGAAGAAGCCTTCAAAGACGCAGACATCGTTTATCCGAAGTCATGGGCACCTTACAAAGTGATGGAAGAGCGTACTGAATTGCTGCGTGCGAACGATCACGAAGGCTTAAAAGCACTGGAAAAACAGTGTCTGGCACAGAACGCGCAACACAAAGACTGGCATTGTACTGAAGAGATGATGGAACTGACCCGTGATGGCGAAGCCCTGTACATGCACTGCCTGCCAGCTGATATCAGCGGTGTATCCTGCAAAGAAGGTGAAGTGACTGAAGGCGTATTCGAAAAATACCGTATCGCTACCTACAAAGAAGCCAGCTGGAAGCCTTATATCATCGCCGCGATGATCCTGTCCCGTAAATACGCCAAACCAGGTGCACTGCTCGAGCAACTGCTGAAAGAAGCGCAAGAACGCGTGAAATAACCCCTCGGGCCGATCAGCTGGTCGGCCCTCTATTTCCAGAGGCCAAAAGGATAGGATATGTCCGTTTTCTCATTGAAGATTGATATCGCCGATAACAAATTTTTCAACGGCGAAACATCACCGCTCTTTTCGCAAAGCCAGGCCAAACTGGCGCGCCAGTTCCACCAGAAAATTGCTGGTTATCGCCCAACACCGCTTTGTGCGCTGGACGATCTCGCAAACCTTTTTGGTGTGAAGAAAATTCTCGTCAAAGACGAATCAAAACGATTCGGTCTGAACGCCTTCAAAATGCTCGGCGGTGCGTACGCCATCGCTCAATTATTGTGTGAAAAATATCATCTTGATATCGAAACGCTGTCATTTGAGCATCTGAAAAATGCCATCGGCGAAAAAATGACCTTCGCGACCACCACCGACGGCAACCACGGGCGCGGTGTGGCATGGGCAGCACAGCAACTCGGACAGAATGCGGTGATTTACATGCCGAAAGGTTCTGCTCAGGAACGCGTTGACGCCATTCTGAACCTCGGTGCCGAGTGCATCGTCACGGATATGAACTATGACGATACCGTTCGCCTGACCATGCAACACGCGCAGCAGCACGGCTGGGAAGTGGTACAGGACACAGCATGGGAAGGTTACACCAAAATCCCAACCTGGATCATGCAAGGCTACGCAACACTGGCAGATGAAGCCGTCGAGCAAATGCGTGAAATGGGCGTAACCCCGACACACGTTCTGCTGCAAGCTGGTGTCGGTGCAATGGCCGGTGGTGTGCTGGGTTATCTGGTCGACGTCTACAGCCCGCAAAATCTGCACAGCATTATTGTTGAACCTGACAAAGCTGACTGTATTTATCGCTCCGGCGTCAAAGGCGACATCGTCAACGTTGGCGGTGATATGGCCACCATCATGGCGGGCCTGGCCTGCGGCGAACCTAACCCGCTGGGCTGGGAAATCCTACGTAACTGCGCCACCCAATTCATCTCCTGCCAGGACAGCGTTGCCGCATTAGGTATGCGTGTGCTGGGTAATCCGTACGGCAATGACCCGCGCATCATCTCCGGTGAATCCGGCGCTGTCGGTTTGGGCGTTCTCGCGGCGGTTCATTATCACCCGCAACGTCAAAGCCTGATGGAAAAACTGGCGCTGAACAAAGATGCCGTAGTGCTGGTTATCAGCACTGAAGGCGACACAGACGTGAAGCACTACCGCGAAGTTGTCTGGGAAGGCAAACACGCTGTAGCACCTTAATCACCCTATTGGAACTGCTCCCTGCAAAACGGGGAGTAAAAAATCTGGAGAAAAATAATGGCTAAGAATATTCCATTCAAACTGATTCTTGAAAAAGCAAAAGATTACCAGGCGGACATGACTCGCTTCCTGCGCGACATGGTTGCTATTCCCAGTGAAAGCTGCGACGAAAAACGCGTAGTACATCGTATTAAAGAAGAGATGGAAAAAGTCGGCTTCGATAAAGTTGAAATCGACCCGATGGGCAACGTTCTCGGTTATATCGGCCACGGCCCGCGTCTGGTGGCAATGGACGCTCATATCGATACCGTCGGCATTGGCAACATCAAAAACTGGGACTTCGATCCGTACGAAGGCATGGAAACTGATGAGCTGATCGGTGGTCGCGGTACTTCCGACCAGGAAGGCGGCATGGCATCTATGGTTTATGCCGGTAAAATCATTAAAGACCTCGGTCTGGAAGATGAATATACCCTGCTGGTTACCGGTACTGTGCAGGAAGAAGACTGCGACGGCCTGTGCTGGCAGTACATTATTGAACAATCCGGCATTCGCCCGGAATTTGTGGTCAGTACCGAACCAACCGACTGCCAGGTATACCGTGGTCAGCGCGGTCGTATGGAAATTCGTATTGATGTTCAGGGTGTTAGCTGCCACGGTTCTGCACCAGAACGCGGTGACAACGCCATTTTCAAAATGGGTCCGATTCTTGGCGAATTACAAGAACTCTCCCAACGTCTGGGTTATGACGAATTCCTCGGCAAAGGCACCCTCACCGTTTCTGAAATCTTCTTCACATCCCCAAGCCGTTGCGCTGTAGCAGATAGCTGCGCCGTCTCTATTGACCGCCGTCTGACCTGGGGCGAAACCTGGGAAGGCGCGCTGGACGAAATCCGCGCCCTGCCTGCAGTACAGAAAGCTAACGCGGTTGTTTCTATGTACAACTACGACCGTCCGTCCTGGACTGGCCTGGTTTACCCAACCGAATGCTACTTCCCGACCTGGAAAGTGGAAGAAGATCACTTCACCGTTAAAGCACTGGTGAATGCCTACGAAGGGCTGTTTGGCAAAGCGCCGGTTGTTGATAAGTGGACCTTCTCAACTAACGGCGTATCTATCATGGGCCGTCACGGCATTCCGGTGATCGGCTTTGGCCCGGGTAAAGAACCTGAAGCGCATGCACCTAACGAAAAAACCTGGAAATCTCACCTGGTAACCTGTGCCGCGATGTACGCTGCAATCCCGTTAAGCTGGCTGGCAACCGAATAATTACTCTTCACTTATTCCCCTCCGGTTCGCCGGAGGGTTTTTGGAGTTTGCTATGCGCGTATTGATCAAAAACGGCACTGTCGTTAACGCAGATGGACAAGCCAAACAGGATTTGCTGATTGAAAGCGGGATTGTTCGCCAGTTGGGCAACAATATTTCGCCGCAGCTCCCGTATGAAGAAATTGATGCCACTGGCTGTTACGTTTTCCCTGGCGGCGTGGATGTCCATACGCATTTCAATATTGATGTCGGCATCGCGCGCAGTTGTGATGATTTTTTTACCGGTACCCGCGCAGCTGCGTGTGGCGGTACAACAACCATTATTGACCATATGGGATTTGGCCCGAATGGCTGCCGGTTACGCCATCAACTGGAGGTTTATCGTGGTTATGCCGCCCATAAGGCGGTCATCGACTACAGCTTTCACGGTGTGATCCAGCACATTAATCACGCCATCCTCGACGAAATCCCGATGATGGTCGAGGAAGGGCTGAGCAGTTTTAAACTCTATTTAACCTATCAATACAAACTCAACGATGATGAAGTGTTGCAGGCATTACGCCGCTTGCATGAATCCGGCGCGCTGACCACCGTGCACCCGGAAAATGACGCAGCTATCGCCAGCAAGCGGGCGGAGTTTATCGCCGCAGGGTTAACCGCGCCGCGTTATCATGCCTTGAGTCGACCTCTGGAATGCGAAGCGGAAGCCATCGCCCGCATGATTAACCTGGCACAAATTGCCGGTAACGCCCCGCTCTATATCGTGCACCTGTCTAACGGCTTAGGTCTGGATTATCTGCGTCTTGCCCGTGCGAATCACCAGCCAGTCTGGGTTGAAACCTGCCCACAATATCTCCTGTTGGACGAACGCAGTTACGATACAGAAGATGGCATGAAGTTCATTCTTAGCCCACCGCTGCGTAACGTACGCGAGCAGGACAAACTGTGGTGTGGCATCAGCGATGGTGCGATTGACGTGGTGGCGACCGATCACTGCACGTTCTCGATGGCTCAACGCCAGCAAATTTCTAAAGGCGATTTCAGTCGCTGCCCAAATGGCTTACCCGGTGTGGAGAACCGCATGCAACTGCTGTTCTCCAGTGGCGTGATGACGGGACGTATCTCACCGGAGCGTTTTGTTGAATTAACCAGCGCGATGCCCGCCAGGCTGTTTGGCCTGTGGCCGCAAAAAGGATTATTAGCGCCCGGTTCCGATGGCGACGTGGTGATTATCGACCCACGTCAGAGCCAACAAATTCAGCATCGCCATCTCCACGACAACGCTGACTATTCGCCATGGGAGGGTTTTACCTGTCAGGGCGCGATTGTCAGAACCTTATCCCGTGGTGAAACGATTTTCTGTGACGGCACCTTTACAGGCAAAGCCGGGCGAGGTCGTTTCCTGCGACGCAAACCGTTTGTCCCTCCCGTGCTCTAACCACTGCCAGGGATCTATACACAATCAAGAATGATGAGTGAGGAAAAATGAGTAAGAAAATTGTTCTCGCCCTGGGCGGGAATGCGCTGGGCGATGACCTGGCCGGACAAATGAAAGCGGTAAAAATTACTTCTCAGGCAATTGTTGATTTAATTGCCCAGGGACATGAAGTTATCGTCACTCATGGTAACGGGCCGCAGGTGGGCATGATTAACCAGGCCTTTGAAGCTGCCGCAAAAACTGAAGCGCACTCGCCAATGCTGCCGATGTCTGTCTGTGTTGCATTAAGCCAGGGTTATATTGGTTACGATCTACAAAACGCCTTAAGAGAAGAACTGCTTTCTCGTGGCATTAATAAACCTGTAGCAACGCTAGTTACCCAGGTCGAAGTCGATGCTAACGACCCGGCATTCCTCAACCCGACCAAGCCGATCGGTTCATTCTTTACCGAGCAAGAAGCAGAGCAACTGACAAAACAGGGCTACACCCTGAAAGAAGATGCTGGTCGCGGCTATCGTCGTGTTGTTGCTTCACCAAAACCGGTTGATATTATTGAAAAAGAGACGGTAAAAGCGCTGGTAGAAGCAGGCCAGGTAGTGATCACCGTTGGCGGTGGTGGCATTCCCGTTATTCGTGAAGGTAACCATCTGCGCGGTGCCAGTGCGGTTATCGATAAAGACTGGGCCAGCGCCCGTTTAGCAGAAATGATTGATGCCGATATGCTGATCATTCTGACTGCGGTAGAAAAAGTGGCCATTAACTTCGGTAAAGAGAATGAACAGTGGCTCGATCGCCTGTCATTAAGTGATGCTGAACGCTTTATCGAAGAAGGTCATTTTGCGAAAGGTTCTATGCTGCCTAAAGTGGAAGCTGCCGCCTCGTTTGCTCGCTCTCGCGCAGGTCGTGAAGCACTGATTACCGTATTGAGCAAAGCGAAAGAAGGGATTGAAGGCAAAACCGGAACGGTGATTTGTCAGTAATTTAAAGGCCGGGTGGGTAATACCATCCGGCCATTTTCATTTAAGCCACTTCCAGCACTTCTTTCGTCGCTTTAACGCCCTGATGCATCAACATCATTAACGCCTCAAGTACGCCGCCGCCAATCGCCCGGGCTTTATCAGAAACGCTGGTGAAATCAGCCGTTTCACCACGAGGATCGATATCACCAATTTTAAAACCACCGACCACTGCCAGTCCGTCGTTCAACAAGCCACGCACCATCCCCGTCAACGGTGCTTTAATTTCATGCTCACCAATCCAGGCAATCACATCGCCCTCTTTCACCAGATCGCCTAATTTCACGTTGGATCGCATAATGCCTGCAGCAGGAGCACGGATCACCCGTCGGGTGGTATGCCCCATAATATTGCCAGGAACACCTGTATTCTCCTGCGCACAACCAGAGTAAATCACCTGACCGAGCCAGTGCCCGCGATTTGTTTCAATTACCGCATGACAATCCTTCCCTGCAGTAAAGCCCGGCCCAAGCGCGATTGTTACTGGTGCCATATCTGCCCGCGTCCCCAAATTCTGTTTCGCCAGAATAGCGTCCACCACGCAAAGCGGTTTCAGTTCATCAAGCAATGAACAGGCGGGATCTACTATCACAGGGATGAATCCGCGTTCGGTAAGTTTCATCGCCTCCGCAGAGCTGGTTGCCAGGCGGGCGGTGACGCCTTCGACCGTCATTTCGCCATCGAACACGGCCTGGGCAAATGCCACGGTACAACGAATCACTGTCGGTTTTTCCACTTCCAACATGATCACTTTAAAACCCGCATGATACAGACGTAGCGCTACACCACTGGCGATATCCCCCGCACCACGAATCACCACCAGCTGGTGTCCGGAAGGATGAGAAGGCTTCATCATCAGCCCACCCGGCGCGTTATTTTTCACCTGTAATATTTCTGCCAGCACGCTGATGGCGATCTCCTGCGGCGTTTCCGCACCTATGTTGTAACCAACGGGCGCATGTAAACGGGCAATATGTTCTTCAGCCACGCCTTTCTCACGCAATTGGCGCAGGAAAAGCTGAACCTTGCGGCGACTTGCCAGCAACCCCAGCCATGCAATGGGTTGTTCAATGAGTTTGTCGAGGGCTTCACGATCCTGATTATTCGTGGCAATCAGGACAAAATTATCAGGGCGAATATCCAGTGCTTCCACTGCCGCACCAAACGACTCAGCATGGAGAAGCGTGGTTGATGGTGGGAATAGTTCAGGATTGAGGCTTTCGCGATAAATATCGGCAACGGCGATATCAAATCCTAATAGCGCCGCACTCTGGGCTATCGCCCGGTTGACATGCCCCGCGCCAATCAACACCAGACGTGGACGCATACCATGGACGCTGATAAATACTGACATTGCACCTCCACAATCTGACCCGACAGCATCCGCACCGTTACGAGCCATACGTCCATGGAATAATCGCGGCTTACGTTCCTGCAATGCCTGAAGCGACTCTTCAATCACCTTCCGCTCAACCATTCCGCCACCAATTGTACCGACGATAGAGCCATCGGCGCGCACTAACATTTGTGCAGAATGGCGGGGGGTTGAGCCTCGGCTATCAACAATTTGCGCCATCGCAAACGGACAATTTTGCTCTTCGAGTTTTGCAGCCTCTGTGAAAATATTCATACCAACCTCAATGGATATCCTTTCAGTAACCCGGAATACCCGGGCCGCTAATTCACAAATCTGCGCGCGATTGCAGGATGTTCTTGTATATCGCCCAGCCAGATTGCCTCTACGTTGTGTTGTTGCAGCGGTTGAAGGAGCTTGCTTTGCGCAATCGCATTCTCACATTGAGAAAAACGGTTAATGAACCAGACTCGCCGACAACCTTGCGGTACGTTTTTAAACGCCCCCTGAGGGTGGCGAACCAGCGCAACGAGATCGCTCAGTTGCAAGGTTGCATCAGGTGTTAACCCGGTAATATCAGCAAACTGCGACCAGCGATGGACATTTTCTGTGCTCACTTTCGCACCCAAAATATGTCCTCCCATCACAGCAATCACGCAGCAACTGCTTTTAGGTATGCAAGGTTCGTGCTCATCAGGCGCTTTTAACGGCATTCCACGCGAGCCATCTGCCTCAATGAGAATTACGTCACACTCTGGTCGTTGTACCAGTGCATCAATCGCTTCTGGCGTAAATCCCTGCACTTTTCCCTGGTTCGCTTTCCAGCTGTGAAAACAAAATGAAATGGGGGATATAAAAGACGCATGAGGAAGCATGGCGGGATCACGACAGAAAACCACGGGCCAGTGAGATGTTGGCATAAACATATGTGTCGTCGTAGTGATTAATACACGCCTGCCGCTCGCCTGGAACAGTTCTGCCAGCCAAAAAAGCAAGCTGGTTTTCCCCCCAGCACCAACAACAGAAATCACAGTGGGACGTTTCTGCGCGCCTAAATCAATGAATAATGCCGATGGGTCAATTATACTTTTCACGCGTCTTTATGGACCTCTCTGGGATAAATTATCCCCAACTTAATCCATCAGGAAGTAACGCAATTATCAGGCGTTATTAGCCCCTATAAATAATGGAACCACTATGTCAGCCATCGACTGTATAATTACCGCTGCCGGATTATCATCAAGAATGGGGCAATGGAAAATGATGTTACCCTGGCAACAGGGAACAATTCTTGATGCAAGTATCAAAAATGCGTTGCAGTTTTGTAGCCGAATTATTTTAGTCACCGGCTATCGTGGTAATGAACTGCACGAACGTTATGCGAACCAGAGTAATATCACTATTATCCACAACCCAGATTATGCGCAGGGTTTACTGACATCAGTAAAGGCCGCAGTACCCGCGGTGCAAACAGAACATTGTTTTCTCACCCACGGTGACATGCCAACCCTCACCATCGATATTTTTAGAAAAATCTGGCCGTTACGTAATGATGGCGCAATACTGCCACTCCATAAAGGTATCCCCGGCCATCCGATTTTAGTGTCAAAACCATGCCTGATGCAGGCAATCCAGCGACCCAATGTCACCAATATGCGTCAGGCACTCCTTATGGGAGAACATTATTCCGTCGAAATAGAAAATGCAGAAATAATTTTAGATATTGATACTCCTGACGACTTTATTACAGCGAAGAAAAGGTATACTGAAATTTAGAAAACGTAGTTAAACGATTGCGTTCAAATATTTAACCCCTCCTGCACTCTTTATCATAATGATAAGGAATCACTGATTTTGAGAAAAGAGAAAAAGTGATAAATGGGCTGGCAATAATAATTTTCAGGAGTGATTTTAATTCTCATTTGGCACCTGTGAGTTCATTCACAAAAAGCCATTAAGTTTCGAGCCGCCTCACATTTTTTTATATTTCCCGCCAAACCTGGCAAGAGTGGTGCGATTGTTGCTCTATCCCCCTAAACCACCGGATTTCTCAACACCGGTCACTCAATGATATCTGTATAAGCTAAGGAGAGGGTTATGGGGGATATTATGCGTCCCATTCCGTTTGAGGAACTTTTGACGCGCATATTTGATGAATACCAACAACAACGCTCAATCTTTGGTATTCCCGAGCAACAGTTTTACTCACCTGTAAAAGGTAAAACTGTTAGCGTCTTCGGTGAAACCTGTGCCACTCCCGTCGGCCCTGCCGCTGGCCCGCACACGCAGCTCGCGCAAAATATTGTCACTTCCTGGCTGACTGGCGGACGCTTCATCGAACTAAAAACCGTCCAAATTCTTGACCGCCTGGAGCTGGAAAAGCCCTGTATTGATGCCGAAGACGAGTGCTTTAACACCGAATGGTCCACCGAATTTACCCTGCTTAAAGCCTGGGATGAATACCTCAAAGCCTGGTTTGCCCTGCATCTGTTGGAAGCGATGTTCCAGCCATCAGGATCCGGTAAGTCATTTATCTTTAATATGAGCGTCGGTTATAACCTTGAAGGGATTAAACAGCCGCCCATGCAGCAGTTCATCGATAATATGATGGACGCGTCTGACCATCCGAAATTCGCACAGTACCGCGATACGCTTAATAAACTACTCCAGGATGACGCATTTTTAGCCCGCCACGGCTTACAGGAAAAACGCGAATGCTTGCAGGCCTTACCGGCACGCATCCCCACCAGCATGGTACAAGGCGTTACCCTCTCCACGATGCACGGCTGTCCTCCGCATGAAATCGAAGCCATTTGCCGCTACATGCTGGAAGAAAAAGGGCTCAATACCTTTGTGAAACTCAACCCGACCTTACTGGGGTACGCGCGTGTTCGTGAGATCCTTGATGTCTGCGGTTTCGGTTACATAGGCTTAAAAGAAGAGTCATTTGATCACGACCTCAAGCTGACGCAAGCGCTGGAAATGCTGGAACGCCTGATGGCACTGGCAAAAGAAAAATCACTCGGCTTTGGCGTAAAACTGACTAACACTCTCGGCACCATCAACAATAAAGGCGCACTGCCTGGTGAAGAGATGTATATGTCAGGCCGTGCGCTGTTCCCGCTCTCCATCAACGTTGCAGCAGTTCTCTCTCGCGCCTTTGACGGCAAACTGCCCATTTCTTATTCCGGTGGTGCCAGTCAGCTGACTATCCGCGATATTTTTGATACTGGTATTCGCCCTATTACTATGGCAACCGACCTGCTGAAGCCTGGTGGCTATCTGCGATTAAGTGCCTGCATGCGCGAGCTGGAAGGCTCAGACGCCTGGGAGCTTAACCACGTTGACGTCGAACGGCTGAACAAACTGGCGGCAGACGCGCTAACCATGGAATACACCCAGAAACACTGGAAGCCGGAAGAGCGTATTGAAGTGGCTGAAGACCTGCCGCTGACCGACTGCTACGTTGCCCCCTGTGTTACTGCCTGCGCTATCAAGCAAGATATTCCGGAATACATCCGTCTGCTTGGCGAACACCGCTATGCCGACGCGCTGGAACTCATCTATCAACGCAACGCCCTGCCCGCCATTACCGGTCATATTTGCGATCACCAGTGCCAATACAACTGTACCCGCCTGGATTACGACAGTGCGCTGAATATCCGCGAACTGAAAAAAGTCGCGCTGGAAAAAGGTTGGGATGAATATAAGCAACGCTGGCACAAACCAGCCGGTTCTGGTTCACGCCATCCGGTTGCCGTGATTGGTGCAGGTCCGGCGGGTCTGGCAGCAGGTTACTTCCTTGCCAGAGCGGGCCATCCGGTTACGCTGTTTGAACGCGAAGCCAATGCGGGCGGCGTGGTGAAAAATATCATTCCTCAGTTCCGTATTCCTGCAGAGTTAATTCAGCACGATATCGATTTTGTTGCCGATCACGGCGTGAAGTTTGAGTATGGCTGCTCACCCGATTTGACCGTTGAACAGTTAAAAAATCAGGGCTTCCACTATGTTCTGATTGCCACCGGCACTGATAAAAATAGCGGTGTGAAACTGGCGGGCGACAACCAAAATGTCTGGAAATCACTCCCCTTCCTGCGTGAATACAACAAGGGCACAGAGCTCAAGCTGGGCAAACATGTGGTCGTTGTCGGGGCGGGTAACACCGCAATGGACTGCGCTCGTGCGGCGTTACGCGTTCCAGGCGTAGAAAAAGCAACGGTCGTTTACCGTCGTTCACTGCAAGAGATGCCAGCATGGCGCGAAGAGTATGAAGAAGCGTTGCACGACGGCGTGGAGTTCCGTTTTCTGAATAATCCGGAACGTTTCGATGCTGATGGCACCTTAACCTTGCGCGTTATGTCGCTTGGCGAACCTGATGAGAAAGGTCGTCGCCGTCCGGTTGAAACCAACGAAACAGTAACACTGCATGTGGACAGCCTGATCACCGCCATTGGTGAACAGCAGGATACTGAAGCCCTGAATGCAATGGGCGTGCCGCTGGACAAAAACGGCTGGCCAGACGTCGACCATAATGGCGAAACGCGTCTGACTGACGTCTTTATGATCGGCGACGTACAGCGCGGACCATCCTCCATTGTCGCTGCTGTCGGAACCGCGCGTCGGGCGACCGATGCCATCCTTAGTCGGGAAAATATCCGTTCCCACCAGAACGATAAATACTGGAATAACGTCAATCCGGCGGAAATCTATCAACGTAAAGGCGATATCTCTATCACTCTGGTGAACAGTGACGATCGTGACGCGTTTGTCGCGCAGGAAGCCGCTCGCTGCCTTGAATGTAACTACGTTTGCAGCAAGTGTGTGGATGTCTGCCCGAACCGCGCCAACGTATCCATTGCGGTCCCAGGCTTCCAGAACCGTTTCCAGACGCTGCACCTCGACGCTTACTGTAACGAATGTGGCAACTGCGCTCAGTTCTGTCCGTGGAACGGTAAACCTTACAAAGACAAAATCACCGTCTTCAGCCTGTCGCAAGACTTTGATAACAGCAGCAACCCTGGCTTCCTTGTGGAAGATTGCCGGGTACGCGTACGTCTGAATAACCAAAGCTGGGTGTTAAACATCGACAGCGAAGGTCAGTTCAACAACGTACCACCGGAGCTGAACGATATGTGCCGCATTATTAGCCATGTCCACCAGCATCATCATTATCTGCTGGGCCGCGTGGAGGTGTAATCATGTTGATTCTGAAGAATGTCACCGCAGTGCAGTTACACCCGGCGAAAGTGCAGGAAGGCGTTGATATTGCTATCGAAAATGATGTGATTGTCGCTATCGGCGATGCCCTGACGCAACGCTACCCCGATGCCAGCTACAAAGAGATGCATGGTCGGATTGTGATGCCGGGAATTGTCTGCTCGCATAACCATTTTTACTCGGGACTTTCCCGCGGAATTATGGCAAACATCGCCCCCTGCCCGGATTTCATCTCAACGCTGAAAAATCTCTGGTGGCGGCTCGATCGCGCCCTTGATGAAGAGTCGCTCTATTACAGCGGACTGATTTGTTCCCTGGAAGCGATTAAGAGCGGATGTACATCGGTTATCGATCACCATGCCTCTCCGGCGTATATCGACGGATCGCTCTCCACATTGCGCAACGCATTTTTAAAAGTTGGCCTGCGCGCGATGACCTGTTTTGAAACTACTGACCGTAACAACGGCATCAAAGAGTTGCAGGAAGGTGTAGAAGAAAACATCCGCTTCGCCCGTCAGATTGATGAGGCGAAGAAAGCAGCAACCGAGCCGTATCTGGTGGAAGCACATATCGGCGCTCACGCGCCGTTTACCGTGCCGGATGCCGGTCTGGAGATGCTGCGTGAAGCCGTGAAAACCACAGGTCGTGGTTTGCATATTCACGCTGCGGAAGACCTTTACGACGTTTCCTACAGTCACCACTGGTACGGCAAAGACCTACTGGCACGACTGACGCAATTCGATCTCATCGACAGCAAAACGCTGGTCGCTCATGGGCTGTACTTGTCGAAAGATGACATCGCCCTACTCAATCAGCGCGATGCGTTCCTGGTGCATAACGCCCGTTCAAACATGAACAACCATGTCGGCTACAACCATCACCTTAGCGACATCCGCAATCTGGCGTTGGGAACGGACGGCATTGGTTCGGACATGTTTGAAGAGATGAAATTTGCCTTCTTTAAACATCGCGATGCGGGTGGCCCGCTGTGGCCTGACAGTTTTGCCAAAGCACTGGCTAACGGCAACGAACTGATGAGCCGCAACTTTGGCGCGAAATTTGGGCTTCTGGAAGCCGGTTACAAAGCCGATTTAACCATTTGCGATTACAACTCGCCGACGCCGCTGCTGGCAGACAATATCGCCGGGCATATCGCTTTCGGTATGGGCTCAGGCAGCGTTCACAGCGTGATGGTCAATGGTGTGATGGTCTATGAAGACCGTCAGTTTAACTTCGATTGCGATTCCATTTATGCGCAAGCCAGAAAAGCCGCTGCCAGTATGTGGCGTCGGATGGATGCGCTGGCATAAATAACAGCTCCCCTCTTCTTTCAGAGAAGAGGGGAAATTAAGGAAAGACGATGATTGAACAATTTTTCAGACCCGACTCTGTCGAACAAGCGCTGGAACTGAAGCGCCGCTACCAGGATGAAGCCGTCTGGTTCGCCGGGGGCAGCAAACTCAACGCTACACCAACCCGTACCGATAAAAAGATTGCCATTTCCTTGCAGGATCTGGAGCTGGACTGGATTGACTGGGATAACGGTGCACTACGAATTGGCGCAATGTCTCGCTTGCAGTCACTGCGTGATGCACGATTTATTCCTGCAGCACTGCGTGAAGCTCTCGGTTTTGTTTACTCACGCCATGTTCGTAATCAGTCGACCATTGGTGGTGAAATTGCCGCCCGGCAAGAAGAGTCAGTGCTGCTTCCCGTCCTGCTGGCACTGGATGCTGAACTGGTTTTTGGCAACGGCGAAACGCTGTCAATTGAGGAGTACCTGGCCTGCCCATGCGATCGCCTGCTAACCGAAATCATCATTAAAGATCCGTATCGCACCTGTGCGACTCGCAAAATTAGCCGTTCTCAGGCAGGTTTAACCGTCGTGACGGCAGCCGTTGCAATAACAGACCACGACGGTATGCGAATTGCGCTGGATGGCGTAGCCAGTAAAGCACTGCGTCTGCACGATGTTGAAAAACAAAACCTGGAAGGCGATGCCCTTGAACAGGCTGTCGCCAACGCCATTTTCCCGCAGGAAGATTTGCGGGGCAGCGTGGCCTATAAACGCTATATCACGGGAGTTCTGGTAGCCGACCTGTATGCCGACTGCCAACAGGCTGGGGAGGAAGCCGTATGATCATCCACTTTACTTTAAATGGCGCGCCTCAGGAGCTAACCGTTAATCCTGGTGAAAACGTGCAAAAGCTGTTGTTTAACATGGGAATGCACTCTGTACGCAACAGCGATGATGGATTCGGGTTTGCCGGTTCTGACGCAATTATCTTTAACGGTAATATCGTTAACGCGTCCTTGCTTATCGCCGCACAGTTAGAGAAGGCAGATATTCGTACCGCAGAATCTCTGGGCAAATGGAACGAGTTAAGTCTGGTTCAACAGGCAATGGTTGATGTTGGCGTGGTGCAGTCTGGTTATAACGATCCAGCTGCGGCTCTGATTATCACCGATCTTCTCGATCGCATCGCCGCACCTACCCGCGAAGAGATCGACGACGCGCTCTCAGGTCTGTTTAGCCGCGATGCTGGCTGGCAGCAATACTATCAGGTCATTGAACTGGCGGTTGCACGTAAAAATAATCCGCAGGCCACCATTGATATCGCTCCGACTTTCCGCGATGACCTTGAAGTCATTGGTAAGCATTATCCTAAAACTGATGCCGCGAAAATGGTGCAGGCGAAACCCTGCTATGTTGAAGACCGCGTAACGGCTGACGCCTGCGTCATTAAAATGTTACGTAGCCCACACGCTCACGCACTGATTACTCATCTGGATGTCAGCAAAGCTGAAGCCTTACCGGGCGTTGTTCACGTTATTACTCACCTGAATTGCCCGGATATCTACTATACCCCGGGCGGTCAGAGCGCACCGGAACCGTCACCGCTTGACCGCCGTATGTTCGGCAAGAAAATGCGTCACGTCGGCGATCGCGTTGCTGCGGTAGTAGCCGAAAGTGAAGACATTGCGCTCGAAGCATTGAAGCTCATCGACGTTGAATATGAAGTGCTTAAACCGGTAATGTCGATCGACGAAGCAATGGCGGAAGATGCGCCTGTCGTGCACGATGAACCGGTGGTGTATGTTGCTGGTGCGCCAGATACTCTGGAAGATGATAACAGCCATGCAGCCCAGCGCGGCGAGCATATGATCATCAACTTCCCGATCGGTTCTCGCCCACGCAAAAATATCGCTGCCAGTATTCATGGTCATATTGGCGATATGGACAAAGGCTTTGCCGATGCCGATGTGATCATTGAGCGAACCTATAACTCAACGCAGGCGCAGCAGTGCCCGACTGAAACACATATCTGCTTTACCCGTATGGACGGCGATCGTCTGGTGATCCACGCCTCCACCCAGGTACCATGGCACTTACGCCGCCAGGTCGCGCGCCTCGTGGGCATGAAACAACATAAAGTTCATGTCATTAAAGAACGTGTAGGCGGCGGTTTTGGTTCTAAACAGGACATCCTGCTGGAAGAAGTGTGCGCCTGGGCAACCTGCGTGACCGGGCGTCCGGTACTGTTCCGCTACACCCGTGAAGAAGAGTTTATTGCTAACACCTCTCGTCACGTCGCGAAAGTCACCGTCAAACTGGGAGCGAAAAAAGATGGTCGCCTGACGGCAGTGAAGATGGATTTCCGCGCCAACACTGGCCCTTACGGCAACCACTCACTCACCGTACCGTGTAACGGACCGGCGCTGTCGCTGCCGTTATATCCGTGCGATAACGTCGATTTCCAGGTCACCACCTACTACAGCAACATTTGCCCAAATGGTGCTTATCAGGGTTATGGCGCACCGAAAGGTAACTTCGCTATCACCATGGCATTAGCGGAACTGGCTGAACAGTTACAGATCGACCAACTGGAAATTATCGAACGTAACCGGGTACACGAAGGGCAAGAGCTGAAAATTCTCGGTGCAATCGGTGAAGGTAAAGCGCCGACCTCCGTTCCTTCCGCCGCCAGCTGCGCACTGGAAGAGATCCTGCGTCAGGGTCGCGAGATGATCCAATGGTCTTCACCAAAACCACAAAACGGTGACTGGCACATCGGTCGTGGCGTCGCCATTATCATGCAGAAATCAGGGATCCCGGATATCGATCAGGCTAACTGCATGATCAAACTGGAATCAGACGGTACCTTTATCGTTCATTCCGGTGGTGCGGATATTGGTACTGGTCTGGATACTGTGGTGACCAAACTGGCAGCAGAAGTGCTGCACTGCCCACCGCAGGACGTGCATGTTATCTCTGGTGATACCGATCATGCACTGTTTGATAAAGGCGCATATGCCTCGTCCGGTACTTGCTTCTCGGGTAACGCGGCGCGTTTGGCAGCAGAAAATCTGCGGGAGAAAATCCTGTTCCACGGTGCGCAAATGTTGGGTGAGCCAGTGGCAGATGTCCAACTAGCAACGCCGGGCGTCGTACGCGGCAAGAAAGGCGAAGTTAGTTTCGGGGATATTGCCCATAAAGGCGAAACCGGCACCGGCTTTGGTTCACTGGTGGGAACTGGCAGTTATATCACGCCTGATTTCGCCTTCCCGTATGGCGCAAACTTTGCTGAAGTTGCCGTCAACACGCGTACGGGTGAAATCCGCCTGGATAAATTCTACGCCTTGCTGGATTGCGGTACACCGGTCAATCCAGAGTTAGCGTTGGGACAAATCTACGGTGCCACCCTTCGTGCAATCGGCCACAGTATGAGCGAAGAAATCATTTATGACGCCGAAGGTCACCCGTTAACGCGTGATTTACGCAGTTACGGCGCACCGAAAATTGGTGACATTCCGCGTGATTTCCGCGCTGTGCTGGTGCCGAGCGACGATAAAGTCGGCCCATTCGGGGCGAAATCGATCTCGGAAATCGGTGTAAATGGCGCAGCTCCGGCGATTGCTACCGCAATTCACGATGCCTGCGGCATCTGGTTACGCGAATGGCATTTCACACCGGAGAAAATACTCACCGCGCTGGAAAAAATATAAGTAATAAATGGCCGCTTCGGCGGCCTGTTTCTCTGTTTGAACGATGACTAAATAGTGACTGCGAAAATGAGATAAGCCGTTCTCAAGGCGTCCTGCGCCCCAAATTCGTGGGAATTTATTTTACTAATTCAGATGATCAAATTTACTTTAAAAGGAGTGAAGGGATGTCTGATATAAACCATGCAGGTTCTGACCTTATATTTGAACTGGAGGATCGCCCTCCCTTTCATCAGGCTCTCGTAGGTGCCATTACCCATCTGTTGGCAATTTTCGTTCCGATGGTAACCCCCGCGTTAATCGTGGGTGCGGCCTTACAGCTTTCCGCTGAAACAACGGCCTATCTTGTTTCTATGGCGATGATCGCCTCTGGTATTGGTACCTGGTTACAGGTAAACCGCTACGGCATCGTCGGTTCTGGTCTTCTCTCAATTCAGTCAGTCAATTTTTCATTTGTTACGGTCATGATTGCGCTGGGCAGCAGCATGAAAAGCGACGGTTTTCACGAAGAGTTAATCATGTCGTCGCTCCTCGGCGTCTCCTTCGTTGGCGCATTTCTGGTTGTCGGCTCTTCTTTTATCCTGCCCTATTTACGTCGGGTTATTACGCCTACCGTCAGCGGCATTGTGGTGCTGATGATCGGCTTAAGCCTGATTAAAGTCGGCATTATCGATTTTGGTGGAGGATTTGCAGCCAAAAGCAGCGGTACGTTCGGCAATTACGAACATCTCGGCGTTGGTTTATTGGTTTTAATTGTGGTGATCGGCTTTAACTGCTGTCGCAGTCCGTTGCTACGCATGGGAGGGATCGCCATTGGGCTATGTGTCGGCTATATCGCATCGTTATGCCTGGGCATGGTGGATTTCAGCAGTATGCGCAATTTGCCGTTAATCACCATCCCGCATCCGTTCAAATACGGCTTTAGTTTCAGCTTCCATCAGTTCCTGGTGGTCGGCACGATTTATTTGCTTAGCGTGCTGGAAGCTGTCGGTGATATCACCGCCACGGCAATGGTTTCCCGCCGCCCCATCCAGGGAGAAGAGTATCAGTCGCGTCTGAAAGGCGGCGTACTGGCAGATGGCCTGGTTTCGGTTATCGCTTCCGCTGTCGGTTCATTACCGTTAACCACGTTTGCGCAAAATAATGGGGTTATTCAGATGACTGGCGTCGCTTCACGTTATGTCGGGCGAACCATCGCGGTAATGCTGGTTATCCTCGGCTTATTTCCGATGATTGGCGGCTTCTTCACGACCATTCCCTCGGCAGTTCTGGGAGGCGCAATGACGTTGATGTTTTCCATGATTGCTATCGCTGGGATTCGCATCATCATCACCAACGGATTAAAGCGGCGTGAAACACTTATTGTCGCCACTTCTTTAGGTTTAGGGCTTGGCGTCTCCTACGATCCCGAAATTTTTAAAATATTGCCAGCCTCTATTTATGTATTAGTTGAAAACCCTATTTGTGCTGGCGGGTTAACTGCGATTTTATTAAATATTATCCTCCCTGGTGGCTACCGACAGGAAAACGTTCTGCCTGGTATTACCTCAGCGGAAGAGATGGATTAACAATAAAGGAGTCAATGATGTCAGGAGAACACACGTTAAAAGCGGTACGAGGCAGTTTTATTGATGTCACCCGTACGGTCGATAACCCGGAAGAGATTGCCTCTGCGCTGCGGTTTATTGAGGATGGTTTATTACTCATTAAACAGGGAAAAGTGGAATGGTTTGGCGAATGGGAAAACGGAAAGCATCAAATTCCTGACACCATTCGCGTGCGCGACTATCGCGGCAAACTGATAGTACCGGGCTTTGTCGATACACATATCCATTATCCGCAAAGTGAAATGGTGGGGGCCTATGGTGAGCAATTGCTGGAATGGTTGAATAAACACACCTTCCCTACTGAACGTCGTTATGAGGATTTAGAGTACGCCCGCGAAATGTCGGCATTCTTCATCAAGCAGCTTTTACGTAACGGAACCACCACGGCGCTGGTGTTTGGCACTGTTCATCCGCAATCCGTTGATGCGCTGTTTGAAGCCGCCAGTCATATCAATATGCGTATGATTGCCGGTAAGGTGATGATGGACCGCAACGCACCGGATTATCTGCTCGACACTGCCGAAAGCAGCTATCACCAAAGCAAAGAACTGATCGAGCGCTGGCACAAAAATGGTCGTCTGTTGTATGCGATTACGCCACGCTTCGCCCCTACCTCATCTCCTGAACAGATGGCGATGGCGCAACGCCTGAAAGAAGAATATCCGGATACGTGGGTACATACCCATCTCTGTGAAAACAAAGATGAAATTGCCTGGGTGAAATCGCTTTATCCTGACCATGATGGTTATCTGGATGTTTACCATCAGTACGGCCTGACCGGTAAAAACTGTGTCTTTGCTCACTGCGTCCATCTCGAAGAAAAAGAGTGGGATCGTCTCAGCGAAACCAAATCCAGCATTGCTTTCTGTCCGACCTCCAACCTTTACCTCGGCAGCGGCTTATTCAACTTGAAAAAAGCATGGCAGAAGAAAGTTAAAGTGGGCATGGGAACGGATATCGGTGCCGGAACCACTTTCAACATGCTGCAAACGCTAAACGAAGCCTACAAGGTATTGCAATTACAAGGCTATCGCCTCTCGGCATATGAAGCATTTTACCTGGCCACGCTCGGCGGAGCGAAATCTCTGGGCCTTGACGATTTGATTGGCAACTTTTTACCTGGCAAAGAAGCTGATTTCGTGGTGATGGAACCCACCGCCACTCCGCTACAGCAGCTGCGCTATGACAACTCTGTTTCTTTAGTCGACAAATTGTTCGTGATGATGACGTTGGGCGATGACCGTTCGATCTACCGCACCTACGTTGATGGTCGTCTGGTGTACGAACGCAACTAATAATAAAACTTTAACATCCTCGTGAGGACATCATTATGTCTGGAGACATCCTACAAACACCGGACGCACCAAAGCCACAGGGCGCGCTGGATAATTATTTTAAAATTACCGCTCGTGGCAGTACCGTTCGTCAGGAAGTACTGGCTGGCTTAACGACCTTTCTGGCCATGGTTTATTCCGTTATCGTCGTTCCGGGAATGCTGGGCAAAGCAGGTTTTCCTCCCGCAGCTGTGTTTGTTGCCACCTGTCTGGTCGCGGGCTTCGGCTCGTTGCTGATGGGGTTATGGGCCAATTTGCCAATGGCGATTGGTTGCGCGATTTCCCTGACGGCGTTTACCGCATTCAGTCTGGTACTCGGGCAACAAATTAGCGTTCCTGTCGCACTGGGCGCGGTCTTTCTGATGGGCGTCATCTTCACCGCCATTTCCGTAACCGGTGTGCGTACCTGGATCTTACGTAATTTACCGATGGGGATAGCTCACGGTACAGGTATCGGTATCGGCCTGTTTCTGCTGCTGATTGCTGCTAACGGTGTGGGAATGGTTATCAAAAACCCGATTGAAGGCTTGCCGGTGGCGCTCGGTGCGTTTACCTCCTTCCCGGTGATGATGAGCTTGCTGGGGCTGGCGGTCATCTTCGGTCTGGAAAAGTGCCGCGTACCCGGCGGGATCTTGTTGGTGATTATTGCCATCTCGATCATCGGCTTAATCTTTGATCCAGCGGTGAAGTACCACGGTCTGGTGGCGATGCCCAGTCTGACTGGCGAAGATGGTAAGTCGCTGATTTTCAGCCTCGATATTATGGGGGCACTCCAGCCAACTGTACTTCCGAGTGTACTGGCATTGGTGATGACCGCAGTGTTCGACGCCACTGGTACCATCCGTGCCGTCGCCGGTCAGGCGAATTTGTTGGATAAAGACAACCAGATCATCAACGGCGGCAAAGCCCTGACCAGTGACTCAGTAAGTTCAATATTCTCCGGCCTGGTGGGCGCAGCGCCCGCAGCGGTTTATATCGAATCAGCGGCAGGAACCGCCGCCGGGGGTAAAACAGGGTTGACCGCAACCGTAGTGGGGGCGTTATTCCTGCTGATTTTGTTCTTATCACCGTTGTCATTTTTGATCCCTGGTTACGCCACTGCACCCGCTCTGATGTACGTAGGTTTGCTGATGTTAAGTAACGTCTCGAAGCTGGATTTCAATGATTTTATTGACGCAATGGCTGGCCTGGTGTGTGCCGTGTTCATCGTTCTGACTTGTAATATCGTTACCGGTATTATGCTGGGCTTTGTGACACTGGTCGTAGGCCGCGTCTTTGCCCGCGAATGGCAAAAGCTGAATATTGGTACGGTGATCATTACTGCCGCACTGGTCGCATTTTACGCGGGTGGTTGGGCAATCTAATAGATTCTCCGCGCCTTTCAGCGCGGAGATTTCTTTCACAGAGGATTCTCACCGCTGGCAACAATACGCTGCTGGCGGACTCGCCTGAGTTCTCTTTCAGTAAGCAACTGCAGCGCCTGTGTTGGGCAAGATTCAACGCAGGCTGGCCCCTCTTCCCGCTGTTCACAGAGATCGCATTTCACGATTTGTTGCCGGGTATCCCCCGGCAACGACTGAATGGTGATCATTCCAAACGGGCACGCACTGACGCAACTCTGACAGCCAATACAACGGGCAGAATTGGTCTGCACCACCTGCTCGCCCATCGTCAGCGCCCCCACGGGGCAAGCGCTAACACAAGGGGCGTTTTCACACTGATGGCACATCACCGGCGCACTGATGCTGTCCAGTCGCTGTACCTTCAGCCGGGGTAAAAAGACATCGGCATTCAACTCCTGTTCTGAAGGGTGAGCGACCACACAGGCTACTTCACAAGTACGGCAGCCAATACAGTCAACCGGATTAACGATAATTAACGATTTCATCACGATGCCTTCGTATCAAACAGAGTTAACATATCGCGCGCCGCCTGCCTTCCTGCGGCCATTGCAGTGACAACCAGATCCGCGCCATGAACAGCATCACCACCAGCAAAGACTTTTTTCAGATGCGTCTGGGTAGGTAAATACCCGACGTCACCGGTTTGAATCAGGCCCCATTTATCGAGTTTAATTCCGCTGCCCTGCAACCACGGCATGGCATGCGCCTGGAAACCAAAGGCCATAATGAGAACATCGGCGGGCAATTCAAACTCTGAACCCGCTACCGGACGAGGACGACGGCGACCATCCGGCCCCGGCTCACCCATGGCGGTACGAATCAGGCCCACCGCAGTTAAACGCCCATCTTCGTCACAAGCGATATATTGCGGCTGAACATTGAATTGAAACTCGACACCTTCCTCGCGCGCATTGACCACCTCTTTGCGCGAGCCCGGCATACTGACTTCATCACGACGATACGCGCAGGTCACGCTGGCGGCATTGAGGCGGATGGAAGTCCGCAAACAATCCATGGTCGTATCGCCACCGCCCAATACCACGACTCGCTTACCTTCCACATCCGTCAGCGGATACTCTTCAGACTCCGGCAATCCCATGAGCTGGCGGGTATGGGCAGTCAGGAACGGTAGAGCCTGAATGACACCGGGCGCATCTTCATGCGGCAGATCTGCTCGCATCATCCCGTAAGTCCCCACGCCGATGAAAACTGCATCATATTCAGAAGTTAAATCGCTAAAGGTAATATCGCGGCCAATTTCACAGTTAAGATGAAAGTCGATTCCCATTGCGGTGAATATCTCTCGCCGCTGGCTTAATACCGTTTTATCGAGTTTGAAAGGAGGTATGCCAAAAGTCAGCATACCGCCAATTTCTGGATGGCGATCAAAGACATCAACCTGAACTCCCGCGCGCGCCAGAATATCAGCACACCCTAACCCTGCAGGCCCTGCGCCAATCACCGCCACTTTTTCGCTACGAGGAACAACTTTGCTGACATCGGGACGCCAGCCCATCGCCAGCGCGGTATCGGTAATGTAGCGTTCCAGATTCCCGATAGAGACTGCGCCAGAGTGATCTTTCAAAGTACATGCGCCTTCACAAAGACGGTCCTGTGGACATACCCTGCCGCAGATTTCTGGCAAGGAACTGGTCTGGTGGCAAAGTTCTGCCGCTTCAATAATCTTTCCTTCCTGCACCAGACGGATGTAATCCGGAATAGCGTTATGCAGCGGGCAATGCCAGTTGCAGTTAGCTTTTTCGGCGCAATAAACACAGCGGTCACTCTCATAAGTCGCTTGTTGTGGATCCAGCCCGTAATAGATTTCGCCAAAGTGGGTTTTCCGTTCACTCGCTGAAATTTTATCTGCGCCTTTACGCGAGTTAATGGGAAGCAACGCTGCACTGCGAGATGGCTGAGCGTCTGATGACGCTTTTCCTGCTGCCGTTTTGCGCTGGCGGGCCACCTTTATCTGCTGCAACCCTTTATCGTCCATCAGCCGTAACGCCTGTGTTGGGCAGACGTCAATACAGGCTTGCGTGCCGGAACTGCGCTGGTTACAAAGGTCGCATTTCTGCGCAATCGTATCGACCATCTCAACGACGCCAAAGGGGCAAGCGATTGCGCATCTTTTACAACCAATACATTTTTGCTCGTCCAGTTGTACGCTATCGGGCTGGAAAGTCAGAGCATTAACCGGACAAGCCGTAACGCAAGGGGCATTGTTGCAGTGATGGCAGGCCACCGGATTCGCAGCCTGGCCTTTCCCTACAACGTGGATACGCGGTCGAAAGTCACTGTGACTCAGCGGCCAGTTTTCTTGATTATGTGCCATCGCACAGGCAATTTCACAAGCATGACAGCCTATACATTCCGCAGCTTCAGCAGCGATAAACTTATTCATTTGCATCCCTTTCATTTAATGAGTTATGTCTTCTCAAATTTCGCGATGCAATAAACGGGCATATATTAGGTAGCATGGCCGATTTAATTATAATTTTGCGACTGAGTTCAAATTATTGCCCCTCAATCTATGCAGCTTTCATTATTTCAACATTGCCGATCAAAAGAATGCTATCCAGATAAAAACGATTAAATGCGAGAGTGCGACATGCCAGAATGATTAATGAAATATCAATATGAGAAAATTACAGATAATTCCATTGTCAGGTTCTCATCTCATTTTCGTGGTTTAACCACGATTATGTGATTGCCTCCGCAATTCCTGTCTCTAACTCCCCTTCCTCGCAAAAACTGGCACTCCACGAGCATGTATTTAGACAGTTTCATGAACGTAAACGGTTGCTTTTTACTCTGGCGGGCGAAAGGAGAAACACTGATGAGCGCCATAGATTCCCAACTTCCCTCATCTTCTGGGCAAGACCGCCCAACTGATGAGGTTGACCGCATATTATCACCAGGAAAGCTGATCATACTCGGTCTGCAACACGTCCTTGTCATGTACGCAGGTGCAGTCGCTGTTCCTCTTATGATTGGCGACCGACTGGGCCTCTCAAAAGAAGCTATTGCGATGCTCATTAGCTCGGATCTCTTTTGCTGCGGGATCGTCACATTATTGCAATGTATCGGTATCGGCCGCTTTATGGGGATCCGCCTGCCGGTGATTATGTCGGTGACCTTCGCCGCTGTAACACCAATGATAGCCATTGGGATGAACCCGGATATCGGCCTGCTGGGGATATTTGGTGCCACTATCGCCGCGGGTTTTATCACCACATTATTAGCGCCACTTATCGGTCGCTTGATGCCTTTATTCCCGCCACTGGTTACCGGTGTGGTTATTACTTCTATCGGACTTAGCATCATTCAGGTGGGTATTGACTGGGCCGCAGGAGGTAAAGGGAATCCGCAATATGGTAATCCCGTTTATTTAGGTATCTCCTTTGCTGTCTTAATTTTTATCTTGCTCATTACTCGCTATGCGAAAGGATTTATGTCCAACGTCGCCGTATTACTGGGGATTGTATTTGGCTTTTTACTTTCGTGGATGATGAATGAAGTCAATTTATCCGGGCTACATGATGCCTCGTGGTTTGCGATTGTCACGCCGATGTCATTTGGTATGCCGATTTTCGATCCCGTTTCCATTCTGACCATGACTGCCGTGTTAATCATCGTGTTTATCGAGTCGATGGGGATGTTCCTGGCACTGGGTGAAATAGTCGGTCGTAAACTCTCTTCGCACGATATTATTCGCGGGCTGCGTGTCGATGGTGTAGGGACAATGATAGGCGGAACGTTTAACAGCTTCCCCCACACGTCATTTTCACAAAACGTTGGCCTGGTTAGTGTGACGCGCGTTCATAGCCGCTGGGTGTGTATTTCTTCGGGAATTATATTAATCATGTTTGGCATGGTGCCAAAAATGGCGGTGCTGGTCGCCTCCATTCCGCAATTTGTGCTGGGCGGTGCTGGGCTGGTGATGTTCGGCATGGTACTGGCGACAGGGATTCGAATTCTGTCGCGCTGTAACTACACCACCAACCGTTACAACCTCTATATTGTGGCGATCAGTCTCGGCGTTGGCATGACTCCGACGCTCTCTCACGATTTCTTTTCTAAGTTACCGGCCGTACTGCAACCGTTGCTGCATAGCGGCATTATGCTCGCAACCCTTAGCGCCGTTGTGCTGAACGTCTTCTTTAATGGCTATCAGCATCATGCTGATCTGGTGAAGGAATCCGTCTCTGATAAAGATTTAAAAGTCAGGACAGTACGTATGTGGCTTCTGATGCGCAAGCTGAAGAAAAATGAGCATGGAGAATAATATGAATCTTTTAATGCGCGCTATATTCAGTCTGTTGTTGCTTTTTACTCTCTCTATTCCTGTCATTTCTGACTGTGTTGCAATGGCCATTGAAAGTCGCTTCAAATATATGATGCTGCTTTTTTAAATGGTTTTACCTGTCGACATCCGCTCAAAACGGGCGGTTGTCGATAAACGCTCACTTGGTTAATCATTTCACTCTTCAATTATCTATAATGATGAGTGATTAGAATTACATGTGAGAAATTATGCAAACGGAACACGTCATTTTATTGAATGCACAGGGAGTTCCCACGGGTACGCTGGAAAAGTATGCCGCACACACGGCAGACACCCTCTTACATCTCGCGTTTTCCAGTTGGCTGTTTAATGCCAAAGGGCAATTATTAGTTACCCGCCGCGCCCTTAGCAAAAAAGCGTGGCCTGGCGTGTGGACTAACTCGGTTTGTGGGCACCCACAACTGGGAGAAAGCAACGAAGACGCGGTGATCCGCCGTTGCCGTTATGAGCTTGGCGTGGAAATTACGCCTCCTGAATCTATCTATCCTGACTTTCGCTACCGCGCCACCGATCCGAATGGCATTGTAGAAAATGAAGTATGTCCGGTATTTGCCGCACGCACGACCAGTGCGTTACAGATCAACGATGATGAAGTGATGGATTATCAATGGTGTGATTTAGCAGATGTATTACACGGTATTGATGCCACGCCGTGGGCGTTCAGTCCGTGGATGGTGATGCAGGCAGCCAATAGTGAAGCAAGAAAATTGTTGTCTGCTTTCGCGCAGCACAATTAAAAAACCCCGACATTTGCCGGGGTTGTGAGCATAACGTAATGCTTATTTCACCGGACGCATCGCCGGGAACAGAATAACGTCGCGGATGGTATGACTGTTGGTGAACAGCATTACCATACGGTCGATACCAATTCCCAGACCTGCTGTCGGCGGTAAGCCGTGTTCCAGTGCGGTGACGTAATCTTCGTCGTAGAACATCGCTTCGTCGTCACCTGCATCTTTCGCGGCAACCTGATCCAGGAAGCGCTGCGCCTGATCTTCCGCGTCATTCAGCTCGCTAAAGCCGTTACCGATTTCACGCCCACCAATGAAGAACTCAAAGCGGTCTGTGATTTCCGGGTTAACGTCGTTACGACGCGCCAGAGGAGAAACTTCTGCCGGATATTCAGTAATGAAGGTCGGCTGGATCAGATGTGCTTCTGCCACTTCTTCGAAGATCTCGGTAACGATACGGCCCAGACCCCAGCTCTTCTCAACGTGGATGCCGATAGATTCAGCAATCGCTTTCGCAGAGTCGAAGTTGTCCAGATCCGCCATGTCGGTTTCCGGGCGATATTTCTTGATCGCTTCACGCATGGTCAGTTTTTCGAACGGTTTACCGAAGTCCAGCGTTACGTCGCCGTAGGTCACTTCCGTCTTACCGAGAATATCCTGTGCCAGAGTACGGAACAGCGATTCGGTCAGCTCGATCAGATCTTTGTAATCTGCGTAAGCCATATAGAGTTCCATCATGGTGAACTCTGGGTTATGACGTACGGAAATACCTTCGTTACGGAAGTTACGGTTGATTTCGAATACACGCTCGAAGCCACCGACCACCAGACGCTTGAGGTACAGTTCCGGCGCGATACGCAGGTACATGTCGAGATCCAGCGCGTTATGGTGAGTGATAAACGGACGCGCAGCGGCACCGCCAGGGATCACCTGCATCATCGGCGTTTCAACTTCCATAAAGCCGCGGTTCACCATGAACTGGCGAATACCAGAGAGGATCTGCGAGCGCACTTTAAAGGTGTTGCGGGATTCATCGTTAGAGATGAGATCCAGATAACGCTGACGATAGCGCGCTTCCTGATCCTGCAAGCCGTGGAATTTATCCGGCAGCGGACGCAGTGCTTTGGTCAGCAGACGCAGCTCGGTACAGTGGATAGACAGTTCGCCGGTTTTGGTTTTGAACAGTTTACCTTTCGCGCCGAGGATATCGCCGAGGTCCCATTTTTTGAACTGCTCGTTGTAAACGCCTTCCGGCAGATCGTCACGGGCAACGTACAGCTGAATGCGACCGCCAACGTCCTGCAGGGTAACGAAAGACGCTTTACCCATAATACGACGGGTCATCATGCGGCCAGCAACGGCGACTTCGATGTTCAGCGCTTCCAGTTCTTCGTTCTCTTTACCGTCGAATTCTGCGTGCAATTGGTCAGAGGTATGATCGCGACGGAAATCGTTCGGGAAGGCAATCCCCTGCTCACGCAGGTTCGCCAGCTTCTCACGACGCGTTTTCAGTTCATTGTTAAGATCGACTACCGCGTCAGCGCCCTGTGCGTGTTGTTCAGACATGTTGGTTCCTCATAACCCTGCTTTCAAACTTGCTTCGATAAATTGATCCAGGCTGCCGTCCAGCACGGCCTGCGTGTTGCGGGTTTCTACCCCGGTGCGCAGATCTTTAATGCGGGAGTCATCAAGGACATAAGAACGAATCTGGCTGCCCCAGCCGATGTCAGATTTGTTATCTTCCATCGCCTGTTTCTCAGCATTTTTCTTCTGCATCTCCAGTTCATAAAGCTTCGCTTTCATCTGCTTCATGGCCTGGTCTTTGTTCTTGTGCTGGGAACGGTCGTTCTGGCACTGGGTCACGATCCCAGTTGGGATGTGAGTAATACGCACCGCAGATTCGGTACGGTTAACGTGCTGACCGCCCGCGCCGGACGCGCGATAAACGTCGATGCGCAGATCCGCCGGATTGATTTCGATATCGATATCGTCATCAACTTCCGGGTAAACAAACGCGGAGCTGAACGACGTGTGGCGACGACCGCCGGAATCAAACGGGCTCTTACGCACCAGGCGGTGAACGCCGGTTTCTGTACGCAGCCAGCCGTAAGCGTAATCGCCGGAGATTTTGATCGTCACGGATTTAATACCCGCCACTTCACCTTCCGACTCTTCGATGATTTCAGTTTTGAAACCACGCGATTCTGCCCAGCGCAGATACATACGCTCAAGCATGCTCGCCCAGTCCTGTGCTTCCGTGCCGCCAGACCCCGCCTGAATATCGAGGTAGCAGTCGGCGCTGTCATATTCGCCAGAGAACATACGGCGGAACTCAAGCTGCGCCAGTTTTTCTTCCAGGGCGTCGAGTTCAGCAACGGCTTCGTTAAAGGTTTCTTCGTCGTCAGCTTCTACAGCCAGTTCCAGCAGACCGGAAACATCTTCCAGCCCCTGCTTCATTTGGTCGAGGGTGTCGACAACGGCTTCGAGGGAGGAACGCTCTTTACCCAGCGCCTGTGCGCGTTCGGGTTCGTTCCAGACATCCGGCTGTTCCAGCTCGGCGTTTACTTCTTCCAGACGCTCTTTCTTGGTGTCATAGTCAAAGATACCCCCTAAGAACGTCGGAGCGTTCCGTGAGGTCCTGAATGCGATTATTTACCGGATTAATTTCAAACATGGTCTGATTTCTTTTATTGAGCTAGTCAAAATGCGGTGATAAGAGCGGGATTGTACCCAATCCACGCTCTTTTTTATAGAGAAGATGACGCTAAATTGGCCAGATATTGTCGATGATAATTTGCAGGCTGCGGTTGCCGCGAAACTCGTTGATATCGAGCTTGTAAGCCAGTTGCACTTCGCGCACGCCGTTATCCGGCCAGAGGGCGGTATCGACATTAAAAGCAATCCCGTCCAGCAGTGGACCGCCGCCGACCGGCTCGACCATGACTTTCAAATGACGCTCGCCCACCAGCCGCTGTTGCAGCAGACGGAAATGACCGTCAAACAGCGGCTCCGGGAACATCTGCCCCCACGGGCCAGCATCGCGCAGCAGCTGCGCCACTTCCATGGTCATTTCGGCCGGGCTTAACGGGCCGTCTGACACCACTTCGCCTTGCAATAGTGAAGGATCCAGCCACTCAGTAACCAGTTCGCCAAACCGTTGTTGAAAGAGTTCGAATTTATCCTCTTCCAGCGACAAACCCGCCGCCATCGCATGACCGCCAAACTTGAGCATCATGCCAGGGTAGAGCGTGTCTAACCGCTCCAGCGCATCGCGCATGTGTAGCCCCTGAATCGAGCGACCAGAACCTTTTAACGTACCGTCGCCCGCTGGCGCAAAAGCGATAACCGGGCGGTGAAAACGCTCTTTAATGCGCGAAGCCAGAATGCCGACCACGCCCTGATGCCATTCGGGGTGATACATTGCCAGCCCGCCGGGTAGCGTGTCACGGCTGCGCTCCAGTTTCTCGCACAGGGTCAGGGCTTCAATCTGCATTCCTTGTTCGATCTCTTTTCGCGTCTGGTTTAGCGCATCGAGTTCATTTGCCAGCACGCGCGCTTCGCCGATGTTGTCGCACAGCAACAGCGCCACACCAACGGACATATCATCCAGTCGCCCGGCAGCATTGAGACGTGGCCCCAGCGCAAAACCTAAATCGCTGGCGGCGAGTTTTTGCGCATCGCGATTTGCCACTTCCAGCAGCGCTTTAATCCCCGGACGGCACTTACCGGCACGGATGCGACTCATCCCCTGCCACGTCAGAATGCGATTATTAGCGTCCAGCGGCACGACGTCCGCCACTGTTCCCAGCGCGACCAGATCCAGCAGTTCTGCCAGATTAGGAATTGCGATGCCGCGCTCATCAAACCAGCCCTGATCGCGCAAAAAGGTGCGCAGAGCCAGCATCAGATAAAACGCCACACCCACGCCTGCCAGTGATTTCGACGGGAAATTACAGTCGCGCAAGTTAGGGTTAATGATCGCTTCCGCTGCGGGTAATGTGTCGCCTGGCAAATGGTGATCGGTAACAATAACCGGAATGCCCAACGAACGAGCGTGTTCAACCCCCGCATGGGAGGAAATACCGTTATCCACCGTGACAATTAACTGCGCGCCACGGGCATGAGCCTGATCGACTACTTCCGGGCTTAAGCCGTAACCGTCTTCGAAACGGTTTGGAACCAGGTAGTCGATATTGCTGCAACCAAGCGAGCGCATCGCCAGCACGCTTAGAGCCGTGCTGGTGGCACCGTCGGCGTCGAAATCACCGACCACAATAATCCGCGTTCCTTCGCGAAAAGCGTTGTAAAGGATCTCAACGGCCTTTTCGACGCCGCTCAGTTGCTGCCAGGGCAGCATGCCTTTAACACTGCGTTCCAGTTCCTGCGCGCTACGCACACCCCGGCTGGCATATAAACGGCGCAGCAAGGGAGGCAATTCAGCGGGCAAGTCGGCCGTTTCATCGACTTCTCGGCGACGAAGTTGTATCTGTTGTTTCACGCGAATTATTTACCGCTGGTCATTTTTTGGTGTTCGTCGAGGAATTCTTTCATGTCTTTCGGCGGCTGGTAACCCGGAACAAGTGTGCCATTGCTCAGCACAACTGCCGGAGTACCGCTAACGCCAAGCTGGACGCCAAGTGCGTAATGGTCGGCAATATCCACGTCGCAGCTGGCTGGTGCGACGCTTTTACCTGCCATCACATCATCAAACGCTTTGTTTTTATCTTTCGCACACCAGATGGCTTTCATTTGTTGCTCAGCCTGGCTCTCCAGCCCCTGGCGTGGGAAAGCAAGATAACGCACGGTGATCCCCAGCGCGTTGTAGTCTGCCATTTGCTCATGCAGTTTGTGGCAGTAACCACAGGTAATATCAGTAAACACGGTGATGACGTGTTTTTCCTGCGGCGCTTTATAAACGATCATCTCTTTTTCAAGCGCATTCAACTGCTTTAACAGCATCTTATTGGTGACATTGACCGGAGCCGTGCCGCTAACGTCATACATTGGCCCCTGAATGATATGTTTACCATCATCGGTGATGTACAACACGCCGCTGTTAGTCAGAACTGTCTTCATGCCAGCTACGGGCGCGGGCTGAATATCGCTGCTTTTGATACCCATTTTGGCTAACGTTTGTTGAATTGCCGCGTCATCAGCCTGAGCAAAGCCTGAAAACGCCGCTAACAAAGTAAACAACATAAAACCTTTCTTCATAAATCTTCCCGTTCTTTTCAGACATCACGCCCGCGGGTGATGCTGTTGATGAAGTTGCCGCAGACGCTCGGTAGCGACATGCGTATAAATTTGCGTGGTGGAGAGATCGCTGTGGCCCAGTAGCATCTGCACCACGCGTAAATCCGCACCATGATTTAATAAGTGAGTGGCAAAAGCGTGACGCAACACATGCGGTGACAGCTTTTCGCTGTCGATCCCCGCCAGCACGGCATAATGTTTAATGCGGTGCCAGAAGGTCTGTCGCGTCATCTGCTGCGCACGCTGACTGGGGAACAACACGTCAATTGACACACCATTCAGCAGCCACGGTCGCCCATGCTCGAGATACGTTTCCAGCCAGTAAACCGCCTCTTCACCTAACGGCACCAGGCGCTCTTTGTTGCCTTTACCAATGACCCGCACTACGCCCTGACGCAGGCTGATATCACTCATTGTCAGCCCGACCAGTTCAGAGACACGCAGCCCGGTAGCATACAACACTTCAAGCATGGCTTTATCGCGTAGCTCCAGTGGCTGATCAATTAATGGTGCCTGTAATAAACGTTCGACCTGCGCTTCGCTTAAATCTTTTGGCAAACGCTGGGGCAATTTCGGTGAAGCGAGATGCGCACTGGGATCGTCTTCACGAAACTTTTCGCGATAAAGATACTGGAACAATCGGCGCACTGCACTCAGCAAACGCGCTGAGCTGGTGGCTTTATACCCGCCCTCCAGCCGTTCTGCCAGTAATGCCTGCAAATCGTCACTTTGCGCCGTCGCCAGCGTCAACCCGCGGTGATGCAACCACTCCACCATCATTGACAGATCGCGACGGTAAGCGTTCAACGTATTTTCAGCCAGATTTTTTTCCAGCCACAGAGCATCAAGAAACTGCTCGATGCGTGCCAGATCCTGTTTCACTTGCGCCCCTTATGGTCACTCATTTGATCCATTATGCCTTATTGTGCCGTGACTAAAGCGATTCTGATACACTAGCCACAAAAGCCACAGCAGAATCGAGAAGCTTACGTTATGAATATGGGTCTTTTTTACGGTTCCAGCACCTGTTACACCGAAATGGCGGCAGAAAAAATCCGCGATATTATCGGCCCAGAACTGGTGACCTTACATAACCTCAAGGACGACTCCCCGAAATTAATGGAGCAGTACGATGTGCTCATTCTGGGTATCCCGACCTGGGATTTTGGCGAAATCCAGGAAGACTGGGAAGCCGTCTGGGATCAGCTCGACGACCTGAACCTCGAAGGTAAAATTGTTGCGCTGTATGGGCTTGGCGATCAACTGGGATACGGCGAGTGGTTCCTCGATGCGCTCGGTATGCTGCATGACAAACTCTCGACCAAAGGCGTGAAGTTCGTCGGCTACTGGCCAACGGAAGGATATGAATTTACTAGCCCGAAACCGGTGATTGCTGACGGGCAACTGTTCGTGGGTCTGGCGCTGGATGAAACTAACCAGTATGACCTTAGCGACGAGCGTATTCAGAGCTGGTGCGAGCAAATCCTCAACGAAATGGCAGAGCATTACGCCTGATGTCACTGACGGCTTAGCGCATATGCTTTGCCGTCATCTTTATCTTTGCGTCTCTTGTTGCAACAAAATCCGCCGTAAATCCCGCCATTCGGCTTCGTCCATGCTGTCGGCTGCCAGCCATAAATGTTGCCGTTTACCGCTATCAGAACGTAAACGCAGCATCATGCCACTCTTAATCATCCACGGTGCTTTGACGATGCTCCACTCCTGCCCTTGCCAACGTAAACGCCCGTCCATCAACAGGCGAATTTCCCCCTGGCGAGCATTAATGCGCCGCTGGCTGCGAACGCAATCAAACACCACCAGCGAAAGTAACACCATCCATAACGGGGTGTAACTGAGCGGCCAGGGCATGAGTAAAATAACAGCGGCAACCAGCCCGTGGATCAGCAAGGAAAGCCACTGCGCGCGCCAGGAGACGCGCAGATCAGATTGCCACAGGACCACGTTCCCGATTCCGTGTCTGGATGAGTCGGACCATCATTTCCAGTTCTGCATCGGCCGGTTTACCATGATTCATCAGCCAGTTGAATAGATCGGGATCGTCACATTCCAGCAGACGAATAAAGATGCGTTTTTCGTCATCGCTTAAGCTGTCGTACTCATGTTCGAAAAACGGCATGATTGAAATATCGAGTTCGCGCATACCACGGCGGCATGCCCAGTGAATGCGGGCTTTGTTGTTAATGTCCATCTTCTTCCTGTCTCACGAAAATCCAGTACCCCGCTATTGTAACGTGTTTTTCGACTTCTTTTGCGGGAATATCAGTAAACACAATCGCGATCGCGAAATTAATTCACAACAATTCAAGGGCTTCATTTTTTTGGAAGTCGCCTCGCAGAAGGCACAGATCGCGTAGTGAAAGCACTTGCATTGCCTCATAGCTCTTTTACCATTAGTTATTAATACGCCGTTAAGCAACTCAGGACTCTATTATGGCTTTTACACCTTTTCCTCCCCGTCAGCCTACGGCTTCTGCCCGTTTACCGCTGACGCTGATGACGCTTGATGACTGGGCGCTTGCCACCATTACTGGCGCGGACAGCGAAAAATATATGCAGGGTCAGGTGACAGCAGATGTCAGCCAGATGACAGAAGATCAGCACCTGCTCGCCGCCCATTGCGACGCCAAAGGTAAAATGTGGAGCAATTTACGTCTGTTCCGCGACGGCGATGGCTTTGCGTGGATTGAACGGCGCAGCGTGCGCGAGTCGCAACTGACTGAACTGAAAAAATATGCGGTGTTCTCTAAAGTGACCATCGCGCCAGACGATGAACGTGTGCTGCTTGGTGTTGCCGGTTTTCAGGCACGCGCTGCGCTGGCAAACCTCTTTAGTGAATTACCTTCGAAGGAAAAGCAGGTTATCAGAGAAGGTGCGACTACCCTGCTATGGTTTGAACACCCAGCAGAACGTTTCCTGATCGTAACCGATGAAGCTACCGCCAATACGCTGACCGATAAACTGCGTGGTGAAGCGGAACTGAACAATAGCCAACAGTGGCTGGCATTAAACATTGAAGCGGGTTTTCCGGTGATTGATGCCGCCAACAGCGGGCAGTTTATCCCACAGGCGACCAACCTCCAGGCGTTGGGCGGCATCAGCTTTAAAAAAGGCTGCTATACCGGACAAGAGATGGTGGCACGGGCTAAATTCCGCGGTGCCAACAAACGCGCCCTCTGGCTGCTGGCAGGTAGCGCCAGCCGACTGCCGGAAGCGGGTGAAGATTTAGAGCTGAAAATGGGCGAGAACTGGCGTCGTACCGGTACGGTGCTGGCTGCGGTAAAACTGGAAGATGGTCAGGTCGTGGTACAGGTCGTCATGAATAACGATATGGAACCGGACAGCATCTTCCGCGTGCGTGACGATGCGAATACATTGCATATCGAGCCGCTGCCCTATTCGCTCGAAGAGTAAATCTCTGTATCGCATCAGGCACTTATCGCCTGATGCGACGCTGACGCGTCTTATCATGCCTACAACGGCGCACCAATTACGCCTGCCCAATATACAAATAAATCGCCAGGAAGTGGCACACGCTGCCGCCCAGCACAAAGCCGTGCCAGATAGCGTGGTTGTAAGGAATGCGTTTGCAGACATAGAAAATCACCCCGAGTGAATAAACCACTCCGCCTACCGCCAGTAAGGTAACACTGCCCGCCGCGAGCTTAACGGCCATTTCATAAATCACCACCAGCGACAGCCAGCCCATCGCCAGATAGGTCACCAAAGATAAAATTTTGAATCGGTGCGCGATGGTCAATTTGAACAGAATCCCCAACAGCGCCAGACTCCAGATAACAATCATCAACCCACGCGCTAACGGAGAATCCAGCCCCACCAGCAAAAACGGCGTATAGGTTCCGGCAATCAACAGATAAATGGCACAGTGGTCAAATTTCTTCAGCCACATTTTTGCCCGTTGATGGGGAATGGCGTGATAGAGTGTCGAAGCGAGGAACAGCAGGATCATACTGCCGCCATAGAGGCTGTAACTGGTTATCGCTGTGGCGCTGGCATTGAGATCCACCGCCTGAACCAGTAGCAACACCAGCCCAACGATACCAAACACCAACCCAATGCCGTGACTGACGCTGTTGGCAATTTCCTCTGCCAGCGAATATCCCTGCTTAATGAGGGGCTTCTGAACCATAACTTGCTCCGGAGAAACGTACACGCACATGTATACCTCTCCAGCGTAACTGAGAATAGTTCCAGTGAACACCTGTTAGCTAAAATAAATTCTGATTTGAGATTAATCTCTGAAAAATCATGAAATTAAATGCGAAATTTCAACTAACAGGCGTGAGTTCAATTTAAAGGCATTTAAATTCAATCACATAAAACTGTGTCTGGTCGGGATAGATGTCGGCAATGACCTTTTTCAGTTCAGTCAGGGTCATATTTTCCTGCTCTGCATGTTTTTCCGTCAGCGTATCCAGCGTTACGGTTGAGGTTGCGGTAACTTCAATCGTGCAAAAATAACCGTCATCTTCAAACCGTCCGACACGAAGCACATCACCCGTTTTGAAGTGCGATTCAGACTCGTCGCGGATGGTGATGGTTTTACGCCCAGCCAGAATGTCATCCTGGAAACGTTGAAAAAAAGTGATGTCGTTTGGCTGCATGGTACTATTTCCTGTAAGAATTGACTCATCTGGAGCCTATGATAGTGAAAAAACTCACCTTACCGAAAGATTTCTTATGGGGCGGCGCAGTTGCCGCTCATCAGGTCGAAGGCGGCTGGAACAAAGGCGGCAAAGGGCCGAGCATTTGTGACGTTCTGACCGGTGGCGCACACGGCGTGCCGCGCGAAATCACCAAAGAAGTGTTGCCAGGAAAATACTATCCGAACCATGAAGCCGTTGATTTTTATGGTCATTACAAGGAAGACATCAAGCTATTTGCCGAAATGGGCTTCAAATGTTTTCGTACATCCATCGCCTGGACGCGCATTTTTCCAAAAGGCGATGAAGCTCAGCCAAACGAAGAAGGGCTGAAGTTCTACGATGATATGTTCGATGAACTGCTGAAATACAACATCGAACCGGTGATCACCCTCTCCCACTTTGAAATGCCGCTGCATCTGGTGCAGCAATACGGTAGCTGGACCAATCGTAAAGTGGTTGATTTCTTTGTCCGTTTCGCACAAGTGGTATTTGAACGCTATAAGCATAAAGTCAAATACTGGATGACCTTCAACGAAATTAACAACCAGCGTAACTGGCGTGCACCGCTGTTCGGTTACTGCTGCTCCGGCGTGGTGTATACCGAGCATGATAACCCGGAAGAGACGATGTACCAGGTGCTGCATCACCAGTTTGTCGCCAGCGCCCTGGCGGTGAAAGCCGCGCGTCGCATTAACCCGGAAATGAAAGTCGGCTGTATGCTGGCGATGGTGCCGCTTTACCCTTACTCCTGTAATCCGGACGATGTGATGTTTGCCCAGGAGTCGATGCGCGAACGCTACGTCTTTACCGATGTGCAACTGCGTGGCTATTACCCGTCCTATGTGTTGAACGAGTGGGAGCGTCGCGGATTTAACATCAAAATGGAAGACGGCGATCTCGATGTGCTGCGCGAAGGCACCTGCGATTATCTCGGTTTCAGCTATTACATGACCAACGCGGTGAAGGCCGAAGGCGGCACCGGCGATGCGATCTCTGGTTTTGAAGGCAGCGTACCAAACCCGTATGTTAAAGCGTCTGACTGGGGCTGGCAGATTGATCCTGTGGGTCTGCGCTATGCCCTTTGCGAACTGTATGAGCGTTATCAGAAGCCGCTGTTTATTGTCGAAAACGGTTTTGGCGCTTATGACAAAGTGGAAGAAGATGGCAGCATCAACGACGACTACCGCATTGACTACCTGCGCGCCCATATTGAAGAGATGAAAAAAGCGGTGACTTACGATGGCGTGGATCTGATGGGCTACACACCGTGGGGCTGCATCGACTGCGTGTCGTTCACTACCGGGCAGTACAGCAAACGCTACGGCTTTATCTATGTGAATAAACATGACGACGGTACTGGCGATATGTCGCGTTCACGTAAGAAGAGCTTTGACTGGTACAAAGAGGTGATTGCCAGCAACGGCGAGAATCTGTAATTAGCCGATGTGCCTGATGTGCTCCGCTCATCAGGCCTGGCACTCTTTTAATATATTGAGCTCGCAATATTTTATATTACGCCTCAGCCGAAACACACAAAGCGCACTTTATTAACAAGCGAAAAAGGCGCCGAAGCGCCTTTAGAAGATAGTCGAATCAGTAAATTACTGGTATTCGCTAATCGGTACGCAGGAGCAGAACAGGTTACGGTCGCCGTAAACATCATCCAGACGTTTCACTGTCGGCCAGTATTTGTCTGCCACGCCTGCCGGGAATACTGCAACTTCACGGCTGTACGGATGCGCCCACTCGGCGACCAGTTCGCTCTGAATGTGCGGCGCGTTCACCAGCGGGTTATCTTCCAGCGGCCAGACACCGGCTTTCACCTGGTCAATTTCTGCGCGGATAGCCAGCATCGCGTCGATAAAGCGATCCAGTTCCACTTTGCTTTCAGATTCAGTCGGTTCAACCATCAGCGTACCCGCCACCGGGAACGACATGGTCGGCGCGTGGAAACCGTAGTCGATCAGGCGCTTGGCAATATCCAGCTCGCTGATGCCGGTTTCTTCTTTCAACGGGCGAATATCGAGAATACATTCGTGCGCCACACGACCGTCACGACCGGTATACAGAACCGGGAAGGCATCCTGCAGGCAGCTGGCAATATAGTTGGCGTTAAGAATTGCCACCTGGCTTGCTTTTTTCAGCCCTTCTGCGCCCATCATGCGGATATACATCCAGCTGATTGGTAGGATAGAGGCGCTACCGAACGGTGCCGCAGAAACCGCGCCCTGACGGGTTAACATGCCTTCGATTTGCACCACGCTATGACCTGGCACAAACGGTGCCAGATGCGCTTTCACGCCGATCGGTCCCATACCAGGGCCGCCGCCACCGTGCGGAATGCAGAAAGTTTTATGCAGGTTAAGGTGGGAAACGTCCGCACCAATAAAGCCCGGCGAAGTGATGCCAACCTGGGCGTTCATGTTCGCGCCATCAAGGTAAACCTGACCGCCGAACTGATGCACGACTTCACACACTTCACGGATCGTTTCTTCATACACGCCGTGGGTAGAAGGATAGGTCACCATGATACAGGAGAGGTTATCGCCCGCCTGTTCCGCTTTCGCGCGCAGATCAGTCAGATCGATGTTGCCGTTTTTATCACACGCCACAACCACCACCTGCATTCCTGCCATATGCGCGGAAGCCGGGTTAGTTCCGTGCGCAGAAGCCGGGATCAGGCAGATATCGCGATGCCCTTCGTTGCGGCTTTCATGATAATGACGAATCGCCAGCAGGCCCGCGTATTCGCCCTGTGCGCCGGAGTTCGGCTGCATACAAACGGCGTCGTAACCGGTCAGTTTCACCAGCCAGTCAGCCAGCTGCGAAATCATCTGCTGATAACCTTCGGCCTGTTCCGGCGGGCAGAACGGGTGCAGTTCGGCAAATTCCGGCCAGGTGATGGGGATCATCTCGGCGGCGGCGTTCAGTTTCATGGTGCAGGACCCCAGCGGGATCATCGCCTGATTCAGCGCCAGATCTTTACGCTCCAGCGAGTGCATATAGCGCATCATTTCGGTTTCGCTGTGGTAGCGATTAAACACCGGATGGGTGAGGATTTCGTCATCGCGCAGCATTGCAGGCTGAATAGAGCGGCTGTCGTGAGCCACGTCTTTGTCCAGCGTGTCGATCTCCAGCCCGTGGTTATCGCCCAGCAGCACGCTGAAAAGCTGCATCACGTTTTCACGCGTGGTGGTTTCATCAAGGGTGATCCCAACCGCGTTCAGGATATCGCTACGCAGGTTGATTTCAGCCGCTTCGGCACGCGCCAGTACGCCCGCCTTGTCTGCCACTTCCACACACAAAGTGTCGAAATAGTGCGCATGGCGCAGCTTCAGACCTTTTTGTTGCAGGCCCGCCGCCAGGATATCGGTCAGACGGTGAATGCGGTTAGCGATACGTTTCAGGCCAACCGGACCGTGATAAACGGCATACAGGCTGGCGATGTTTGCCAGCAGTACCTGGGAAGTACAAATGTTGGAGTTCGCTTTCTCACGGCGAATATGTTGCTCGCGAGTCTGCATTGCCATGCGCAGCGCGGTATTGCCAGCTGCATCTTTCGATACACCGATAATACGGCCCGGCATTGAGCGTTTGTATTCATCTTTCGCCGCAAAGAATGCCGCGTGTGGGCCACCGTAGCCCATCGGCACGCCGAAGCGTTGCGCCGAACCAAAGACAATATCTGCGCCCTGTTTACCCGGCGCAGTTAACAGCACCAGCGCCATAATATCGGCGGCGACACTGACCACAATTTTGCGTGATTTCAGTTCGCTAATAAGCGTGGTGTAGTCGTGAATTTCACCAGTAGTGCCGACCTGCTGTAACAGCACGCCGAAGACGTCCTGGTGGTCGAGCACTTTTTGCGCGTCATCGACAATCACTTCAAAACCAAAGGTTTCGGCACGAGTACGGACCACATCCAGCGTTTGCGGATGAACGTCAGAAGCAACAAAGAAGCGGTTGGCATTTTTCAGTTTGCTGACGCGTTTCGCCATCGCCATTGCTTCGGCGGCAGCGGTGGCTTCGTCAAGAAGAGAAGCAGAGGCCATATCCAGCCCGGTCAAATCCAGCGTTACCTGCTGGAAGTTGAGCAGTGCTTCAAGGCGGCCCTGGGAGACTTCAGGTTGATACGGAGTATACGCGGTATACCAGCCCGGATTTTCCAGCATGTTACGCAGAATAACCGGCGGTAGCTGCACGGCGGTGTAACCCATGCCGATGTAAGACGTGAAGCGTTTATTGCGACTGGCAATAGCCTTGAGTTCCGCCAGCGCGGCGTATTCGGTCGCCGGTGCGCCAACCTGCGGTGGTGTCGCAAGCTGAATATCTTTCGGCACAATCTGGCCGGTCAGCGCGTTTAACGATTGTGCACCAACGGCATTCAGCATTTCTTGCTGTTGCGCGGCGTCCGGTCCGATATGGCGTTCAATAAAAGCGCCGCTGTTTTCAAGCTGGCTTAACGTCTGTGTCATGAGCGATGGTTCCTGAAACGTGCAGTGAATTGTGAACCTCTCTCCTTGCGAAGAGAGTGAGGGTGAGGCGTAAATTTCCTCACCCTGATCCTCTCCCGCAGAAGAGGAATAAAGCCGTTACTCGTCTTCTAACAATGCTTCGTATGCGGTCGCATCCAGCAGTGATTCCAGTTCGCTTTCATCGCTGGCTTTGATTTTAAAGATCCAGCCGCCTGCATACGGTTCGCTGTTCACCAGTTCCGGGGAATCGCTCAGTGCGTCGTTTACCGCCACGATTTCACCGCTTACTGGCGCATAAATGTCTGACGCCGCTTTTACCGATTCGGCAACCGCGCAGTCATCGCCCGCGCTAACCGTCGCGCCCACTTCCGGCAGGTCAACAAACACCATATCGCCTAACAGCTCCTGGGCATGTTCGGTAATACCAACGGTATAAGTGCCGTCGTCTTCTTTACGCAGCCATTCGTGTTCTTTGCTGTATTTCAGTTCTGCTGGTACGTTGCTCATCAATCAATCTCCAAAAAAGTAAATCACGCGACGGCTTTGCCGTTACGCACAAAAACAGGTTTCGTCACTTTAACCGGCATTTCACGGTTGCGAATTTGCACAATCGCTGTTTCACCAATACCTTCCGGCACGCGCGCCAGCGCAATGCTGTAACCCAGCGTCGGGGAGAAAGTCCCGCTGGTGATAATGCCTTCATGCTGGTTGCCCTGCGCATCGGTAAAACGTACCGGCAGTTCATTACGCAACACGCCTTTTTCGGTCATCACCAGACCAACCAGTTTTTCTGTGCCATGTTCACGCTGCACTTCCAGGGCTTCACGACCGATGAAGTCACGATCTGCCGGTTCCCAGGCGATGGTCCAGCCCATATTGGCGGCTAAAGGAGAGATGGTTTCGTCCATCTCCTGACTATAAAGATTCATACCCGCTTCCAGACGCAGCGTGTCACGCGCGCCCAGGCCGCATGGCTTAACGCCCGCTTCCACCAGCGCGCGCCAGAAATCCGCCGCTTTTTCATTGGGCAGCGCAATTTCATAGCCCGCTTCACCGGTATAACCAGTGGTGGCAATAAACAGATCGCCCGCCTGCACGCCAAAGAACGGTTTCATCCCTTCCACCGCCTGTCGCTGGGCGTCATTAAACAGTGTGGCAGCTTTTGCCTGCGCATTCGGCCCTTGCACGGCAATCATGGAAAGGTCATCGCGAACGGTAATTTCGATGCCGAAAGGTTCAGCGTGTTGGGTAATCCAGGAGAGGTCTTTTTCGCGGGTGGCGGAGTTAACAACGAGGCGGAAGAAATCTTCAGTAAAGTAGTAGACGATGAGGTCATCTATCACACCGCCAGAGGCATTCAACATCCCCGAGTAAAGGGCTTTGCCGCTTTTGGTGAGTTTCGCCACATCGTTCGCCAGCAGATAACGCAGAAACTCCCGGGTGCGGCTGCCGCGAAGATCGACGATGGTCATATGTGACACATCAAACATTCCGGCATCGGTACGTACCGCATGATGTTCGTCGATTTGCGAACCGTAATGCAGCGGCATCATCCAGCCGTGGAAATCCACCATGCGAGCGCCGCAAAGCGTGTGTTGTTCGTACAAAGGAGTCTGTTGTGCCATCTTGTCCTCATTGAATAAGCGGGGCTGACAACTTTTCATGGTGAAATTATCACCATGAAACCCAGCATCGGAGCCACTCCCGGTCCCCAACGCAATCGTTCTCTTTTGCCTGAACTTACCACCGAAACAGACTGTTAACCATAAGGTAAAATTGAACATCACATTAGCTTATGGTTAAAAAACGCCAAAATCGCAACAGAATAAAAAACCAAAAAATGAACCATTCTCTATACAAAGATAATTAGATGAGAAAGTTAATTTGAATAAGACAACATTAAGAACTGAAAAAATGTCAAAAAACACTAAATCAAAAATTCGTGGCATTAGAAAATATAATGCGAAAACGGAGGTGAAATTAGTTTATTTCAAATGAGGAAAATCTCCCGGCGAAAAAACCGGGAGATGAAAGTGTGATGGGTATCAAATAAACAGCAGAAGAGAAATTTTTAACGCAGCCATTCAGGCAAATCGTTTAATCCCATTGCCTGGCGGATAAGTTGCGGCTTAACGCCTGGAAGCGTGTCGGCCAGTTTCAGACCAATATCACGCAGCAGTTTTTTCGCCGGATTGGTACCGGAAAACAGATCGCGGAATCCCTGCATACCAGCCAGCATCAGCGCCGCACTGTGCTTACGGCTACGCTCATAGCGGCGTAGGTAAATGTACTGCCCGATGTCTTTCCCCTGACGATGCAACCGTTTCAGTTCAGCAATCAGCTCTGCAGCATCCATAAAGCCGAGATTTACCCCCTGCCCCGCGAGCGGGTGAATGGTATGCGCGGCGTCGCCCACCAGCGCCAGACGGTGCGCGGCAAACTGGCGCGCATAACGCCCCGTCAGTGGGAACACCTGACGTGCGCTCTCAACCTTGCATAAGCCCAGGCGATTATCAAAAGCGATATTTAACGCGCGATTAAATTCGTCTTCACTTGCCTGCTGCATCCGCTGCGCTTCCTCTGGCGACAGTGACCAGACAATCGAGCAAAGATGCGGATCGCTAAGCGGTAAAAAGGCCAGAATGCCTTCGCCATGGAAAACCTGCCGCGCCACCGCATCATGCGGTTCTTCCGTGCGAATGGTCGCTACCAGCGCGTGATGCTGATAATCCCAGAAAGTCAGCGGAATATCGGCTTTGTTGCGCAACCAGGAATTAGCACCGTCCGCGCCAATCACCAGACGCGCCGTTAACATGCTGCCATCTTTCAGCGTCAGGAAGGTTTCATTTTCTCCCCAGGCGACCTGCTGTAATTCTGCGGGGGCCAACAGAGTGATATCTGACGACTGCTGCGCTTTGTTCCACAGCGCGTAGTGAATCACTGAGTTTTCAACGATATGCCCAAGATGACTATAGCCCATGCTTTGATCGTCAAACGAAATGTGACCAAAACTGTCTTTGTCCCACACTTCCATACCGTGATAACAACTGGCCCTACGAGAGAGAATGTCCTGCCAGACGCCAAGACGGGTGAGTAATTTTTCGCTGGCGGCATTGATAGCCGAAACGCGCAGTTGTGGTGGTGCATCCGCCGCCAGAGGTTCCGGTACGCGCTGCTCCAGTACGGCAACGCGTAAGCCGCTCCCCTGTAAGCCGCAGGCAACCGCCAGCCCCACCATGCCGCCACCAACAATGGCTACATCAACACTTTGCATTGTTTATTCCTTAAAACCGCCTTCAACGCGCCACCCAACCGAGGGTGCGCTGCGCCAGCACATCGCGTGCCGGGGTAAATAATTCCATCGTCATCAGCCCGATGTTGCGCCCGACAACCAGCGGGGTCCAACGGTTGGCAAAAAGATGTACAAGGCTGTCCGTGACGCCGATGGTTGCTTCGCGATCGCTCTGTCGACGCTGCTGATAACGGCACAATACGCCGTAATCACCCATGTCTTCTCCGCGCTCCTGCGCCTGAGTCAGGGTTTCTGCAAGGCTCATCACATCACGCATACCGAGGTTGAACCCTTGCCCGGCAATCGGGTGCAGAGTTTGCGCCGCATTGCCCACCAGCACAGTGCGATGGGTAATCGGTCTGGCGGCGCGGGTTAATGCCAGCGGATAAGCACTGCGTTTACCGGCGTGGGTAATTTGCCCCAGTCGCCAGCCAAAGGCAGACTGGAGTTCACGGCAAAACTTCTCGTCGCTCCACGACAGCACCTCTCCGCGCCGTTCCAGTGGATGACACCAGACCAGCGAACAGCGTCCGTCAGACATCGGCAACATCGCCAGCGGGCCATGTTTCGTGAAGCGTTCAAAAGCGCGGCCTTCGTGCGCAACGGAAGTCGCAACGTTAGCAATCACAGCCAGTTGTTCGTAAGGCTCCTGCTGCCAGTCAACGCCGCACACAGTGGCTAACGCTGAATGGGTGCCATCAGCGGCTACCAGCACGCAGCCCGTCAGCGTCTCGCCGCTCTCCAGCGTCACTTCAACGTGACTCTGAGTACGGGCAACGTTAGCCACGCGATCAGGGCAATGCAGCGTTACGCCAGGTGCTTTGCGCAGCAATGCAAACAGCCGTTGCCCGACATTATGCAATTCGACAACCTGCCCCAGCGCCGCCAGTTGGTAATCTTCTGCGGCGAGGGTGACGAATCCGGCATGACCACGATCGCTGACATGCACGCTGGTGATGGCGGTTGCGCAATCAGCCAGAGATTGCCAGACGCCGATGCGCGCCAGTTGCTGACAAGTGCCCGCCGCCAGCGCAATAGCTCGTCCATCAAAGCCCGGATGAGCATGTGACTCTGGCGCAGTCGCTTCAATCAAATGTACCGGCAGCGCCCCGTGACTTAACCGGGAAATAGCCAGCGCCAGCGTCGCGCCCGCCATGCCGCCACCGACGATGATTACGCTCATTGCTTTCTCGCAGCAGCCATCAACGCTTCGATTTCTTCCGGCTTTTTCACCACGCTGGCGGTGAGGTTTTCGTTGCCGGTTTCGGTAATCACAATGTCGTCTTCAATACGAATGCCGATACCGCGATATTGTTCTGGCACTTCTGCATCCGGCGCAATATACAGCCCCGGCTCTACGGTCAGTACCATGCCCGGTTCCAGAATGCGCGAGCGATCCTGGCCATAAACGCCAACGTCATGGACATCCAGTCCTAACCAGTGGCTAAGGCCATGCATAAAGAAAGGACGATGGGCGTTCTGAGCGATCAGTTCATCAACATCACCTTTCAGGATGCCGAGTTTTACCAGGCCGCTAACCATGATGCGCACCACTTCACCAGTGACTTCCTGAATGGAAGTTCCCGGACGATACAGCCGCAGGCTGGTTTCAAGAGACTCCAGCACAATGTCGTAGATTTCACGCTGGGCTTGGGTGAATTTGCCGTTGACCGGGAAGGTGCGGGTAATATCGCCCGCGTAACCTTTGTATTCACAACCCGCGTCAATCAACACCAGGTCACCGTCGCGCATTTCACACTCGTTTTCGGTGTAGTGCAGAATGCAGCCGTTTTCACCGCTGCCGACAATGGTGTTATAGGACGGATAGCGCGCACCGTGGCGGTTAAATTCGTGGTGAATTTCGCCTTCCAGATGGTACTCGAACATTCCCGGACGGCATTTTTCCATCGCCCGGGTATGCGCCAAGGCGGTAATTTCCCCCGCGCGGCGAAGTACGGCAATCTCTTCTGGGGATTTGAACAGGCGCATTTCATGAACAATGGGACGCCAGTCGATCATCGTAGCCGGGGAAGTGAGATTCTGTCGCGAGCCTTTACGCAACTTTTCCAGCGCGCTGTTCACGATTTCATCAGCATATGCATATTCGCCCTGAGCATGGTAAACCACATCCAGGCCGTTAAGTAGTTGATAAAGTTGCTGATTGATTTCACTGAATGCCAGTGCGCGGTCAACGCCCAGTTTCTCTGGCGCGGCATCCTGGCCTAAGCGACGACCAAACCAGATCTCTGCCGTCAGGTCGCGAACGCGGTTAAACAAAACGCTGTGGTTATGAGTGTCGTCGCTTTTAATCAGCACCAGCACCGCTTCCGGTTCGTTAAAGCCGGTGAAGTACCAGAAGTCACTGTTCTGACGATAGGGGTATTCGCTGTCGGCGCTACGTGTTACTTCTGGTGCAGCAAAAATCAGCGCGGCGCTGCCGGGTTGCATTTGCTCCACCAGGGCCTGACGGCGACGCTGAAACTCTTGCCGGGATATCTCACTCATAACACTCTCCTTACGTTTTTTGTTTTTAGTGTAGAGTCGGTTTTTGTACTTCTGGCGCGGTCGGTTGCGGATGAGTAAAGGTGTCGTGGCATAACAGCGCGGCAACACGAACGTATTCGATGATCTCTTCAAGCGACATTTCAAGCTCTTCCTGATCTTCGTCTTCGTCGTAGCCCAGCTGCGCGATGTTACGCAGATCGTCGATGGCTTCACCGGTTTCTCCGGTCACTTTGTCCAGCTTCGGTTGCGTAACGCCAAGACCAAGCAGGAAGTGATTGACCCAACCTGCCAGCGCATCAGCCCGATCGAAAACGCTGACATCATCGCCATCAGGCAGATAAAGCTGAAAAAGGAAGCCGTCATCCTGCAGGGCATCGCTGGTGGCAGAGTGCATTTTACGCAGTGCCTGTGCCAGCTCATGACCGAAAGCCATGCCTTCGTTCGTCAGGTCGTGAAGTAGCGGCAGCCATGAGCTGTCATCGTTACCGCCACATATCATCCCGCTGATTAAACCATGCATCTCAGCTGGGGTCAGACCCGTCCCTTGTTGGTTCAGATACTGGTTCATTTCGTTGTAACCAGGCATTTCGTTCTGTATAGACATAAGCATTCGTCGTCAAAGGGAGGAATATTCATGATATGCTACCACTTTGGGCCCTGGTGGACCAGAAAAGGGCTTGTCTCTTCTCATCAGGGTAGCTATAGTGTCGCCCCTTCGCAGACCATGGGTCTAAAGACGAAGGCAGCGCAGTCAATCAGCAGGAAGGTGGCATGTCTGCACAACCCGTCGATATCCAAATTTTTGGCCGTTCACTGCGTGTGAACTGCCCGCCTGACCAAAGGGATGCGTTGAATCAGGCAGCGGACGATCTGAACCAACGGTTGCAAGATCTGAAAGAACGCACTAGAGTCACAAATACTGAACAGTTGGTCTTCATTGCCGCATTGAATATCAGCTATGAGTTAGCGCAAGAAAAAGCGAAGACTCGTGACTACGCGGCAAGTATGGAACAGCGTATTCGGATGCTGCAGCAGACCATAGAACAAGCGTTACTTGAACAAGGTCGCATCACCGAAAAAACTAACCAAAACTTTGAATGACACTTTTCGGTTTACTGTGGTAGAGTAACCGTGAAGACAAAATTTCTCTGAGATGTTCGCAAGCGGGCCAGTCCCCTGAGCCGATATTTCATACCACAAGAATGTGGCGCTCCGCGGTTGGTGAGCATGCTCGGTCCGTCCGAGAAGCCTTAAAACTGCGACGACACATTCACCTTGAACCAAGGGTTCAAGGGTTACAGCCTGCGGCGGCATCTCGGAGATTCCCTTCTTATCTGGCACCAGCCATGACGCAACTACCAGAACTCCCACTGACATTATCCCGACAAGAAATCCGCAAAATGATTCGGCAACGTCGTCGTACGTTAACGCCGGAACAACAGCAGGAAATGGGTCAACAAGCCGCTACCCGGATGATGACTTATCCCCCGGTGGTGATGGCACATACGGTCGCTGTATTCCTCTCTTTTGATGGCGAACTCGACACCCAGCCACTCATAGAACAACTCTGGCGCGCCGGTAAGCGCGTATATCTTCCAGTTTTGCATCCCTTTAGTGCCGGTAATTTGCTGTTCCTGAATTACCATCCGCAAAGCGAACTGGTGATGAACAGGTTGAAGATCCATGAGCCAAAATTGGATGTGCGTGACGTGCTACCCCTTTCCCGATTAGACGTGTTGATCACACCGCTGGTCGCCTTTGATGAGTACGGCCAGCGCCTGGGAATGGGCGGTGGTTTTTATGATCGGACCTTACAAAACTGGCAGCACTATAAAATGCAACCGGTGGGTTATGCGCATGATTGTCAGTTGGTGGAAAAACTCCCCGTTGAAGAGTGGGATATCCCTCTTCCTGCGGTGGTTACACCGTCGAAAGTCTGGGAGTGGTAAGGGCGACACACCTGCATCGCCCTGATTGACATCGTTGATTCTTTAACCTAATTTAGTGAGTAAGGGTAAGGGAGGATGACTCCTCCCCTGAGACTGACTGTGAATAAGCTGGGAAACTTATGAGTAACAGTACAATCAGTATGATGACAAGTCGCATCATAACCCTTCTCCTTCAAGCCCTCGCTTCGGTGAGGGCTTTACCGTTACAGCCCCATGCTGCCCTGCCATCGTAAATCCCCATTAAATAAACACAACGCATTGATCTGACTTTGATTTATTTTCTGGAGCAGACTCGCAAAGTAGAATGCGCAATGCGGCAACGGTGTGGAGAAGGGATAAAAAAATCGGGCAAGTCAGTGACCTGCCCGTTGATTTTCAGAGAAGGGGATTTAGTACAGCAGACGGGCGCGAATGGTACCCGGAATAGCTTTCATTGCCTGCAGCGCTTTTTCGGCAACGTCTTCGTCGGCTTCAATATCAATAACTACATAACCCATCTGGGCGGAAGTTTGTAGATATTGCGCGGCGATGTTGACGCCCTGCTCGGCAAAAATTTTGTTGAGCGCAGTTAGCACGCCCGGACGGTTTTCGTGGATGTGCATCAGACGACGCCCACCGTGCAGTGGCAGCGAGACTTCCGGGAAGTTCACCGCAGAGAGCGTTGAGCCATTGTCAGAATACTTGATCAATTTACCCGCAACTTCCAGGCCGATATTCTCCTGCGCTTCCTGAGTCGAACCGCCAATGTGTGGCGTCAGAAGGACGTTGTCGAATTCACACAGCGGAGAGGTAAATGGATCGCTATTGGTTGCCGGTTCCGTCGGGAATACGTCGATTGCCGCCCCCGCCAGATGTTTGCTCGCCAGCGCGTCACACAGCGCCGGAATATCCACCACAGTACCGCGCGAAGCATTAATCAGCAGCGAGCCGGGCTTCATTAGTGAAATCTCTTTCGCACCCATCATATTTTTGGTGGACGGATTCTCTGGCACATGTAGACTCACCACATCGCTCATATTCAGCAGGTCAGAAAGATGCTGTACCTGAGTGGCGTTGCCCAGCGGCAGTTTGTTTTCAATATCATAAAAGTAAACATACATTCCCAGCGATTCAGCCAGAATGCCCAATTGCGTACCAATATGACCATAGCCGATGATACCCAGCTTTTTGCCGCGCGCTTCAAAAGAACCCGCCGCCAGTTTGTTCCACACGCCACGGTGCGCTTTAGCATTGGCTTCCGGCACGCCGCGCAATAGCAGCAGCAGTTCGCCAATCACCAGCTCCGCAACAGAGCGCGTATTTGAGAACGGTGCGTTAAATACCGGGATACCGCGTTTTGCCGCCGCATCCAGATCAACCTGGTTTGTTCCGATACAGAAACAGCCAATAGCGACCAGTTTTTCTGCGGCGTTGATCACGTCTTCAGTCAGATGGGTACGGGATCGCAGGCCGATGAAGTGGGCATCGCGGATGGATTCTTTTAATTGTTCATCATCCAGCGCGCCTTTGTGAAATTCGATGTTGGTGTAACCCGCTGCACGAAGGCTTTCAAGCGCCTTTTGGTGCACGCCTTCTACCAGCAGAAACTTAATCTTGTCTTTCTCCAGCGATACCTTTGCCATTTACCCAATCCTGTCTTTTGAAATGTTGTGTGCGGATTTGCATCCGCCTTTCAACATATCAAAAAATAATATTGCGGCAATATGAACGTTTGCGTCGCGATGTTGAGGAAATATCACGCAAAGGTATTTCTTGGATGAATATGCTGGTTTAGAGGGTTTATTTAGAGCAATTGACAATAGCCAGGTAAAAACGTGACACATGTCACCAAATTTAATGAAGAGAATTTTTTTAACGGGGGAGGTTCCCCCGTCAGATCATTTCACAATGGTTTTGACACCGTCAGGTGTGCCAATCAGCGCAACGTCCGCGCCACGGTTAGCAAACAAGCCAACAGTCACCACGCCAGGAATCGCATTTATGGCGTTTTCCATCGCTATCGGGTCAAGGATTTCCATGCCGTGGACGTCGAGGATCACGTTGCCGTTATCGGTCACCACGCCCTGACGGTATTCCGGACGACCGCCCAGTTTCACCAGCTGGCGCGCCACTGCACTACGTGCCATCGGGATAACTTCTACTGGCAGCGGGAATTTGCCCAGAATATCAACCTGCTTAGAAGCGTCTGCAATACAGATAAATTTTTCCGCAACCGAAGCAATGATTTTTTCACGGGTCAGCGCCGCGCCGCCGCCTTTGATCATTTGCATGTGGCCGTTGATTTCATCTGCGCCATCAACGTAGATGCCAAGGCTGTCGACTTCGTTGAGATCAAAAACGTGAATGCCGAGGCTTTTCAGTTTTTCAGTGGAAGCATCTGAACTGGAAACGGCCCCTTCAATCTGGCCTTTCATTGTACCGAGCGCGTCAATAAAGTGTGCGGCGGTGGAACCTGTACCTACACCAACAATGGTGCCGGGCTGAACATACTGAAGTGCCGCCCATCCTACTGCTTTTTTCAATTCATCCTGGGTCATGATCGTTTCGCCTGTGGTATGAAATTTCACACGCATTATATACAAAAAAAGCGATTCAGACCCCGTTGGCAAGCCGCGTGGTTAACTCATCCATAAAATATCGCGCAATGGCGGGCATCCCCTTTCGCCCGGCAAATAAAGCATACAACGGTCTGGGTATGCCGCTCCACGGTGCGAACAGAGGCAATAACGCCACGCCATTCAACATAACCAGGGCGCGAAGTCGCTAAGCGAAATGCAATAGCGCAAATCCCTGATCTTTTAAGCTGCGCGTTTAACCATTGATACAAATGTTACCCGCCGACGGCTTCGGTATATGCAACCTGACACAAAATTGTGTCATAGTGCAGGAAAAAGCATTTACCAGGAGCAGACAACAGCAATGAAACGCCCGGACTACAGAACATTACAGGCACTGGATGCGGTGATACGTGAACGAGGATTTGAACGCGCGGCACAAAAGCTGTGCATTACACAATCAGCCGTCTCACAGCGCATTAAGCAACTGGAAAATATGTTCGGGCAGCCGCTGTTGGTGCGTACCGTACCGCCGCGCCCGACAGAACAAGGGCAAAAACTGCTGGCACTGCTACGCCAGGTGGAGTTGCTGGAAGAAGAGTGGCTGGGCGATGAACAAACCGGTTCGACTCCGCTGCTGCTTTCACTGGCGGTCAACGCCGACAGTCTGGCGACGTGGTTGCTTCCGGCGCTGGCTCCTGTGTTAGCTGATTCGCCTATCCGCCTCAACTTGCAGGTAGAAGATGAAACCCGCACTCAGGAACGTCTGCGCCGCGGCGAAGTGGTCGGCGCGGTGAGTATTCAACATCAGGCGCTGCCGAGTTGCCTTGTCGATAAGCTCGGTGCGCTTGACTATCTGTTCGTCAGCTCAAAACCGTTTGCCGAAAAATATTTCCCTAACGGCGTAACGCGTTCGGCATTATTGAAAGCACCTGTGGTCGCCTTTGACCATCTTGACGATATGCACCAGGCCTTTTTGCAGCAAAACTTCGACCTGCCCCCAGGCAGCGTACCGTGCCATATCGTTAATTCTTCAGAAGCGTTCGTACAACTTGCTCGCCAGGGCACCACCTGCTGTATGATCCCGCACCTGCAAATCGAGAAAGAACTGACCAGCGGTGAACTGATTGACTTAACGCCGGGGCTATTTCAACGCCGGATGCTCTACTGGCACCGCTTTGCTCCTGAAAGCCGCATGATGCGTAAAGTCACTGATGCGTTGCTCGATTATGGTCACAAAGTCCTTCGTCAGGATTAATCCATCAAATAATGCCTGATAGCACATATCAGGCATTATCCTCACTTCTTTTTGTATTCCTTGAATCACATCACAAAATAGACAAATCTCAGGCGGCAAAAAACGACGTCTGAATGCATTTTTTTTGCTGGCGACAAACCCACGTAAAAAGCTCACCGTAAGCGCAAATACCCTCATTTTGATTGCGTTTTACGGAGCAAATAATGTCTAACGTGCAGGAGTGGCAACAGCTTGCCAACAAGGAATTGAGCCGTCGGGAGAAAACTGTCGACTCGCTGGTTCAGCAAACCGCGGAAGGGATCGCCATCAAGCCGCTGTATACCGAAGCCGATCTCGATAATCTGGAGGTGACAGGTACCCTTCCTGGTTTGCCCCCCTACGTTCGTGGCCCGCGTGCCACTATGTATACCGCCCAACCGTGGACCATCCGTCAGTATGCTGGTTTTTCAACAGCAAAAGAGTCCAACGCTTTTTATCGCCGTAACCTGGCCGCCGGGCAAAAAGGTCTTTCCGTTGCGTTTGACCTTGCCACCCACCGAGGCTACGACTCCGATAACCCGCGCGTGGCGGGCGACGTCGGCAAAGCGGGCGTTGCTATCGACACCGTGGAAGATATGAAAGTCCTGTTCGACCAGATCCCGCTGGATAAAATGTCGGTTTCGATGACCATGAATGGCGCAGTACTACCAGTACTGGCGTTTTATATTGTCGCCGCAGAAGAGCAAGGTGTTACACCCGATAAACTGACCGGCACCATTCAAAACGATATCCTCAAAGAGTATCTTTGCCGCAACACCTATATTTACCCGCCAAAACCGTCAATGCGTATTATCGCAGACATCATCGCCTGGTGTTCCGGCAACATGCCGCGATTTAATACCATCAGTATCAGCGGTTACCATATGGGTGAAGCGGGTGCCAACTGCGTGCAGCAGGTAGCATTTACGCTCGCTGATGGGATTGAGTACATCAAAGCAGCAATCTCCGCCGGGCTGAAAATTGATGACTTCGCTCCTCGCCTGTCGTTCTTCTTCGGCATTGGCATGGATCTGTTTATGAACGTCGCCATGTTGCGTGCGGCACGTTATTTATGGAGCGAAGCGGTCAGTGGATTTGGCGCACAGGATCCGAAATCACTGGCGCTGCGTACCCACTGCCAGACCTCAGGCTGGAGCCTGACTGAACAGGATCCGTATAACAACGTTATCCGCACCACCATTGAAGCACTGGCTGCAACGCTGGGCGGTACTCAGTCACTGCATACCAACGCCTTTGATGAAGCGCTTGGTTTGCCTACCGATTTCTCAGCACGCATTGCCCGCAATACCCAGATCATCATTCAGGAAGAATCAGAACTCTGCCGCACCGTCGATCCACTGGCCGGATCCTATTACGTTGAATCGCTGACCGATCAAATCGTCAAACAAGCCAGAGCCATTATCCAACAGATCGACGAAGCCGGTGGCATGGCGAAAGCGATCGAAGCAGGTCTGCCAAAACGAATGATCGAAGAGGCCTCCGCGCGCGAACAGTCGCTGATCGACCAGGGCAAGCGTGTCATCGTTGGTGTCAACAAGTACAAACTGGATCACGAAGACGAAACCGATGTACTTGAGATCGACAACGTGATGGTGCGTAACGAGCAAATTGCTTCGCTGGAACGCATTCGCGCCACCCGTGATGATGCCGCCGTAACCGCCGCGTTGAACGCCCTGACTCACGCCGCACAGCATAACGAAAACCTGCTGGCTGCCGCTGTTAATGCCGCTCGCGTTCGCGCCACCCTGGGTGAAATTTCCGATGCGCTGGAAGCCGCTTTCGACCGTTATCTGGTGCCAAGCCAGTGTGTTACCGGCGTGATTGCGCAAAGCTATCATCAGTCTGAGAAATCGGCCACCGAGTTCGATGCCATTGTTGCGCAAACGGAGCAGTTCCTTGCCGACAATGGTCGTCGTCCGCGCATTCTGATCGCCAAAATGGGCCAGGATGGGCACGATCGCGGCGCAAAAGTGATCGCCAGCGCCTATTCCGATCTCGGTTTCGACGTAGATTTAAGCCCGATGTTCTCTACACCTGAAGAGATCGCCCGCCTGGCCGTAGAAAACGACGTTCACGTAGTGGGCGCATCCTCACTGGCTGCCGGTCATAAAACGCTGATCCCGGAACTGGTCGAAGCGCTGAAAAAATGGGGACGCAAAGATATCTGCGTGGTCGCGGGTGGCGTCATTCCGCCGCAGGATTACGCCTTCCTGCAGGAGCGCGGCGTGGCGGCGATTTATGGTCCAGGTACGCCTATGCTCGACAGCGTGCGCGACGTACTGAATCTGATAAGCCAGCATCATGATTAATGAAGCCACGCTGGCAGAAAGTATTCGCTGCTTACGTCAGGGTGAGCGTGCCACGCTCGCCCAGGCCATGACGCTGGTGGAAAGCCGTCACCCGCGTCATCAGGCGCTAAGTACGCAACTGCTTGATGCCATTATGCCGTTCTGTGGTAACGCCCTGCGACTGGGTGTTACCGGCACACCCGGCGCGGGGAAAAGTACCTTTCTTGAAGCCTTTGGCATGTTGTTGATTCGTGAGGGACTAAAGGTTGCGGTTATTGCGGTCGATCCCAGCAGCCCGGTCACTGGCGGTAGCATTCTCGGAGATAAAACCCGCATGAATGATCTGGCGCGTGCCGAGGCGGCGTTTATTCGCCCGGTACCCTCCTCCGGCCATCTGGGCGGTGCCAGTCAGCGAGCGCGGGAATTAATGCTGTTATGCGAAGCGGCGGGTTATGACGTAGTGATTGTCGAAACGGTTGGCGTCGGACAGTCGGAAACGGAAGTCGCCCGCATGGTGGACTGTTTTATCTCGTTGCAAATTGCCGGTGGCGGCGATGATCTGCAGGGCATTAAAAAGGGGCTGATGGAAGTGGCAGATCTGATCGTTATCAACAAAGACGATGGCGATAACCATACCAATGTCGCCATTGCCCAGCATATGTACGAGAGTGCCCTGCATATTCTGCGACACAAATACGACGAATGGCAGCCACGGGTTCTGACTTGTAGCGCACTGGAAAAACGTGGAATCAATGAGATCTGGCACGCCATCATCGACTTCAAAACCGCGCTAACTGCCAGTGGTCGTTTGCAACAAGTGCGGCAACAACAATCGGTGGAATGGCTGCGTAAACAAACCGAAGAAGAAGTACTGAATCACCTGTTCGCGAATGAAGATTTCGATCGCTATTACCGCCAGACGCTTTTAGCGGTCAAAAACAATACGCTCTCACCGCGCACCGGCCTGCGACAGCTCAGTGAATTTATCCAGACGCAATATTTTGATTAAAGGAATTTTTATGTCTTATCAGTATGTGAACGTTGTCACTATCAACAAAGTGGCGGTCATTGAGTTTAACTATGGCCGCAAACTTAATGCCTTAAGTAAAGTCTTTATTGATGATCTTATGCAGGCATTAAGCGATCTCAACCGGCCGGAAATTCGCTGTATCATTTTGCGCGCGCCGAGTGGATCCAAAGTCTTCTCCGCAGGTCACGATATTCACGAACTGCCGTCTGGCGGTCGCGATCCGCTCTCCTATGATGATCCGTTGCGTCAAATCACCCGCATGATCCAAAAATTCCCGAAACCGATCATTTCGATGGTGGAAGGTAGTGTTTGGGGTGGCGCATTTGAAATAATCATGAGTTCCGATCTGATTATCGCCGCCAGTACCTCAACCTTCTCAATGACACCTGTAAACCTCGGTGTCCCGTATAACCTGGTCGGCATTCACAATCTGACCCGCGACGCGGGCTTCCACATTGTCAAAGAGCTGATTTTTACCGCTTCGCCAATCACCGCCCAGCGCGCGCTGGCTGTCGGCATTCTCAACCATGTTGTGGAAGTGGAAGAACTGGAAGATTTCACCTTACAAATGGCGCACCACATCTCTGAGAAAGCGCCGTTAGCCATTGCCGTTATCAAAGAAGAGCTGCGTGTACTGGGCGAAGCGCACACCATGAACTCCGATGAATTTGAACGTATTCAGGGGATGCGCCGCGCGGTTTATGACAGCGAAGACTACCAGGAAGGGATGAACGCTTTCCTCGAAAAACGTAAACCTAATTTCGTTGGTCATTAATCCCTGCGAACGAAGGAGTTAAAATGGAAACTCAGTGGACAAGGATGACCGCCGATGAAGCGGCAGAAATTATCCAGCATAACGACATGGTGGCATTTAGCGGCTTTACCCCAGCGGGTTCGCCGAAAGCCTTACCCACCGCGATTGCCCGCAGAGCTAACGAACAGCATGAGGCAAAAAAGCCGTATCAAATTCGCCTGCTGACGGGGGCGTCAATCAGCGCCGCCGCTGACGATGTACTTTCTGACGCCGATGCTGTTTCCTGGCGTGCGCCATATCAAACATCGTCCGGTTTACGTAAAAAGATCAATCAGGGCGCGGTGAGTTTCGTTGACCTGCATTTGAGCGAAGTGGCGCAAATGGTCAATTACGGTTTCTTCGGCGACATTGATGTTGCCGTCATTGAAGCATCGGCACTGGCACCGGATGGTCGAGTCTGGTTAACCAGCGGGATCGGTAATGCGCCGACCTGGCTGCTGCGAGCGAAGAAAGTGATCATTGAACTTAATCACTATCACGATCCGCGCGTTGCAGAACTGGCAGATATTGTGATTCCTGGCGCGCCACCGCGGCGCAATAGCGTGTCGATCTTCCATGCAATGGATCGCGTCGGTACCCGCTATGTGCAAATCGATCCGAAAAAGATTGTCGCCGTCGTGGAAACCAACTTGCCTGACGCCGGTAATATGCTGGATAAGCAAAATCCCATGTGCCAGCAGATTGCCGATAACGTGGTCACGTTCTTGTTGCAGGAAATGGCGCATGGGCGTATTCCGCCGGAATTTCTGCCGCTGCAAAGTGGCGTGGGCAATATCAATAATGCAGTCATGGCGCGACTAGGGGAAAACCCGGAAATTCCTCCGTTCATGATGTATTCGGAAGTGCTACAGGAATCGGTGGTGCATTTACTGGAAACGGGCAAAATCAGCGGGGCCAGCGCCTCCAGCTTGACTATCTCGGCCGATTCCCTGCGCAAGATTTACGACAATATGGATTACTTTGCCAGCCGCATTGTGTTGCGTCCGCAGGAAATTTCCAATAACCCGGAAATCATCCGTCGTCTGGGCGTCATCGCTCTGAACGTCGGCCTGGAGTTTGATATTTACGGGCATGCCAACTCAACGCACGTAGCCGGGGTCGATCTGATGAACGGCATCGGTGGCAGCGGTGATTTTGAACGCAACGCGTATTTGTCGATCTTTATGGCCCCGTCGATTGCTAAAGAAGGCAAGATCTCAACCGTCGTGCCAATGTGTAGCCATGTTGATCACAGCGAACACAGCGTCAAAGTGATCATCACCGAACAAGGGATCGCCGATCTGCGTGGTCTTTCCCCGCTTCAACGCGCCCGCACCATCATTGATAATTGTGCACATCCTATTTATCGGGATTATCTGCATCGCTATCTGGAAAATGCGCCCGGCGGACATATTCACCACGATCTTAGCCACGTCTTTGATTTACACCGTAATTTAATTGCAACCGGCTCGATGCTGGGTTAATGACTCGTCCCGTCACGATCTTCAGCAATATGCTGAAGCATCGTGGCGGTATAACGATGATTTCTGATTGAATAAAGATATTCCTGCATATACATCGGCCTGTGCGGCGCATCAAAATATTTCAGCGTTGCCGGATTCACCAGTCGCCAGGCAAAATGCGGGATCACCGTCAGAAAATGTCCGCGCTCCACGGCGCTGATTTTGGCCATAAAACTGTAGGGTCGATAAATAATGGTGGGATTGATCCCACAAGGACGCATATTCGCATCAATCATTGCTTCGAAGTTAGCCCGGTTCTGAAAGCGCATTTGTAGCCAGGGTAGCTCCTGAAGCAGCTCTTGCTCTTGTCGCTCTTCATAACGACGAGAAACGAGAAAGCCCAATCGCAGCGGCGGTAGTTCACTGATAGTCAGGTTTTCCAGTTCCTGAACTCGTGCAGATACATGCTGTGGGGAGATAATAAAATCTAACTGACGGTCAAAAAGATTATCGATAACGCCGTTTTCGCTGAACTCAACTGGCTGGGCGGTCACGCCTTCATACTTATCTCCGAGACTAATCAACTGATCGAAAATAATTGTCGGATAAGTATTATCTATGCCAATCACAATTTCTCGTGAACGACGCCCTGAGTTATGGATTTCATTATCAATCGCAGAAAGTCGTTGATAAACCGGGAACAGTTTTTGATACAGTTCCTGTCCGGCTTTATTGAGGCTGATATTATTATCTTTGCGGGTAAATAGCGTATAGCCAATTTGTTCTTCCAGCGCGGCAATGCTTTTACCAAATGGCGAAGCCGTCATATGGATTTTTTCTGCCGCCCGGGCAATATTATTGGTTTGCGCTAATAAAATGAAATTGCGCATCTTTTTCGAAATAAAAATGTCCATACCCCCTCCCCCGCATCCTTGTCCGCTTAACCGTTTCAGTCAGCCTATCCTTGATGAAACCGCGAGCAAAGATAGGTGATTACGTCATGGTTTTACAGAAAATTACAGAAAAAGGAGGCAATATCGGGTAAAAGCATTAGCCCGACGAATACGTCGGGCTACAAATATTATTGTGCTGCCGGTGTTTTAGCGGGTTGTTGATCCACAGGTTCTAACTGGAAGACCACATCGACCTGATCATCAAACTGAATAGCGGCCTGCTCGTAAGTTTCCTGGGCGGACACCGGCGCGGCATCGGCTTTCATCATCCGCACCATTGGGCTGGGCTGATAGTTGGAAACATGGTAGCGCACGCTATATACCGGCCCCAGTTTACGATGAAAGCCGTTCGCCAGTTCCTGCGCCTGATGAATCGCGTTATCAATCGCTGCCTTACGCGCTTTGTCTTTATAGGCATCCGGCTGCGCCACGCCCAGCGACACAGAACGAATTTCGTTAAGACCCGCCTTCAGCGCGCCATCCAGCAAGGAATTCAGTTTGTCTAACTGACGGAGCGTGACTTCCACCGTTCTCACAGCACGGTAGCCTTTCAGGATACTTTTACCATCCTGATAATCATAATCTGGCTGGGTGCGTAAGTTCGCTGAGCTGATATCTTTTTTCGCGATCTGATTGAGTTCAAGGAAGGAAATGTATTGTGCGACGCGCTCATCCGCCTGTTTCTTGGCAGTAGCGGCATCCTTCGCGGCCACGTTGACTTCAATCGCAAGAGTGGCAATGTCTGGCACCGCATCCACGCTTGCCGTACCGGAGGTGACAATATGCGGTCCATCCGGCAATTCGTTAGCCTGCGCTGCCATCCCGCTAATACCCATTAATGCCGCCAGGGCGATAACTTTGAACTTCACGTTAGTCTCTCCGTGTTAATTGACTTGCCCAAAATTCAGGACCTCTGGAGGCAAGCTTAGCGCCTCTGTTTTATTTTTCCATCAGATAGCGCCTAACTGAACAAGGCTTGTGCATGAGCAATACCGTCTCTCGCCAGCTGCAAGGCAATAAACCACATAACACATCCCACTACCAGATTGATAATGCGTTGTGATTTTGCCGTGCGCAGGCGCGGTGCCAGCCAGGCTGCGAGAATAGCCAGACCAAAGAACCACAGGAAAGAGGCGCTAATTGTCCCGAGCGCAAACCAACGTTTTGGTTCCACATCAAGTTGCCCGCCAAGGCTGCCCAGTACAACAAAAGTATCCAGGTAAACATGCGGATTCAGCCAGGTCACTGCCAGCATGGTGGCGATAATTTTCCATCTGCCTTGCTTCAGGACTTCGGCACTGGCTAACTCAATATTACTGCTCATCGCTGTTTTAAAAGCGCCAAAACCATACCACAGCAAGAAGGCTACGCCGCCCCAGGTGACCAGCGCCAGCAACCACGGCGACTGCATCAATAACGCGCTGCCACCAAAAATCCCCGCGCAAATCAGGACCAAATCGCTGATAGCGCAAAGTAAGGCAATCATAATGTGGTACTGACGACGAATGCCCTGATTCATCACAAAAGCATTTTGTGGACCGAGCGGTAGGATCATAGCTGCGCCAAGCGCAAGACCTTGAAAGTAATAAGAAAACACGTTGGATATTCCGAATTAAGTATCTGATGCAGAGACTATATCGCGGGATTGTTATTAGCGGAAATTGATAATATTAATTGGCAATCAGAAAAACTAATAAGAGAGAGGCCAGAGAGTATTATCTGACCTCAGCGTTGATTACACAGCTTTGTCTTCTTTCACCCGCTTAAAGTTCACATCCATTTGCGGGTACGGGAAGCTGATACCGGCGGCATCAAATTCACGTTTAATACGCTCCAGCACATCCCAGTACACGTTTTGCAGATCGCCGCTGTTGCTCCAGACGCGGACCACGAAATTAATCGACGATGCACCAAGTTCGTTCAGGCGCACAGTCATTTCGCGATCTTTCAAAATGCGATCTTCAGACTGGATAATATTGGTCAGGATCTGCTTAACCTGATCGATATCGGAATCATACGCCACGCCAATAATAAATTCGTTACGGCGAACTGGCTCGCGGGAGAAGTTAATAATATTTCCGGCAATAATTTTACCGTTCGGAATAACGATAATTTTACCGTCTGCAGTACGCATGGTGGTGGAGAAAATCTGCACACTCAGCACAGTACCGGCTACGCCGCCGAGGTCAACATATTCTCCGGCACGGAACGGGCGGAACATGACAAGTAACACGCCAGCGGCCAGGTTAGACAGTGACCCCTGCAAAGCCAGACCAACCGCTAAGCCTGCGGCACCGAGTACAGCAATGACTGACGCTGTTTGTACGCCCACGCGGCCCAGTGCAGCGATTAGCGTAAAGGCGATAATACCGTAACGGACTAATGCAGAGAGAAAATCAGCAACAGTGGCATCGATTTTACGGGAGATCATCAGGCGATTCACCGCGTTGGAAATCATCCGCGCGATAATCAAACCAACGATGATGATCGCGAGTGCCGCCACGATGTTTACTGCATAACTTAGCAGCAGCGCCTGGTTAGCCACCAGCCAGCTTCCCGCGCCGTTTATGCTATCGACAACATTCAAATCTTCCATTCAATATTCCTTTTCAACTGACTCAAAATGGAGAAATACACTCCGCCGCCTTATGACGGGCAGTCTGACAAGGGTAAACAATAAAGCATAATTTTGCCAAATAGATCACAGATTTCTCATCTGTATCACCTTGCTTTTGGCGAAAAAAAGACCCGCAGAGCGGGCCTTGAGATAAGCAGAAAGGAATGACTTACAGAACGTCGATCGCGTTCAGTTCCTGGAATGCTTTTTCCAGACGAGCGATCATCGAAGTCTGACCGGCACGCAGCCATACGCGCGGATCGTAGTATTTCTTGTTCGGCTGATCTTCGCCTTTCGGGTTACCCAGCTGACCCTGCAGGTAAGCTTCGTTCGCTTTGTAGTAGTTCAGAACGCCTTCCCAGGTTGCCCATTGGGTATCGGTATCGATGTTCATTTTCACTACGCCGTAGCTTACGGAGTCTTTGATTTCCTGAGCAGTAGAACCGGAACCACCGTGGAATACGAAGTTCAGGCTGTTGTGCGGCAGGTTGTGTTTCTTAGAAACATATTCCTGAGAATCACGCAGGATGGTCGGAGTCAGAACCACGTTACCCGGCTTGTAAACACCGTGTACGTTACCGAAGGACGCTGCGATGGTGAAACGTGGGCTGATTTTGCTCAGCTCGGTGTATGCGTAATCAACGTCTTCCGGCTGGGTGTACAGTGCAGAAGCGTCCATGTGGCTGTTGTCCACGCCGTCTTCTTCACCACCGGTGCAACCCAGTTCGATTTCCAGAGTCATGCCGATTTTGGACATGCGCTCCAGGTATTTAGAGCAGATTTCGATGTTCTCTTGCAGAGATTCTTCAGACAGGTCGATCATGTGAGAAGAGAACAGCGGCTTGCCGGTAGCTGCGAAGTGTTTTTCACCCGCGTCCAGCAGACCGTCGATCCACGGCAGCAGTTTCTTCGCGCAGTGGTCGGTGTGCAGGATAACCGGAACACCATAATGTTCAGCCATCTGGTGAACGTGATGCGCACCAGAGATCGCGCCCAGGATAGCAGCACCCTGCGGAACGTCAGATTTCACGCCTTTACCAGCGATAAAGGAAGCACCACCGTTGGAGAACTGAACGATAACCGGCGCTTTAACTTTAGCAGCGGTTTCCAGCACGGCGTTGATGGAGTCAGTACCGACGCAGTTTACTGCTGGCAGTGCGAAGTTGTTTTCTTTTGCTACCTGGAAAACTTTCTGTACGTCATCACCAGTGATTACGCCAGGTTTTACGAAATCAAAAATCTTAGACATGTCTCTTGTCCTGTATCGTCGGGCCTTATACTCGTCATACTTCAAGTTGCATGTGCTGCGTCTGCGTTCGCTCACCTCAGTCACTTACTTATGTAAGCTCATGGGATTCACTCTCTTGTCGCCTTCCTGCAACTCGAATTATTTAGAGTATGAAAAAGTGCGTGCTTTAAAAGCGCGCTGCAACAAGGGCAGGTTTCCCTGCCCTGTGATTTTTTTACTTCTTAGCGCGCTCTTCGAGCATCGCTACTGCAGGCAGTACTTTACCTTCCACGAATTCGAGGAATGCGCCGCCGCCAGTGGAGATGTAGGAGATTTTGTCAGCAATGCCGAACAGGTCGATTGCTGCCAGAGTGTCGCCGCCGCCAGCGATGGAGAACGCTTCGCTGTCTGCGATAGCGTTAGCCACGATTTCAGTACCTTTGCGGAAGTTCGGGAATTCGAACACGCCAACCGGACCGTTCCACAGAATGGTTTTCGCATTCTTCAGGATTTCAGCCAGTTCCTGAGCGGAAGCATCACCGATATCCAGGATCTGCTCGTCAGCTTTCACATCGTTAACAGATTTCAGGGTAGCCGGTGCAGTTTCAGAGAACTCAGTTGCTACACGAACATCAGACGGAACCGGGATGTTGCAGGTGGTCAGCAGACGTTTTGCTTCGTCAACCAGATCAGCTTCGTACAGGGATTTACCCACATCGTGGCCTTGTGCCGCGATAAAGGTGTTAGCGATACCACCACCAACAATCAGCTGGTCAGCGATTTTAGACAGGGAGTCCAGAACGGTCAGTTTGGTAGATACTTTAGAACCACCAACGATAGCCACCATCGGGCGAGCAGGTTCTTTCAGTGCTTTACCCAGCGCGTCCAGTTCAGCTGCCAGCAGCGGGCCTGCGCACGCAACATCAGCGAATTTACCGATACCGTGAGTAGAAGCCTGCGCGCGGTGAGCAGTACCGAATGCGTCCATTACGAACACGTCACACAGTGCAGCGTATTTTTTGGACAGGGTTTCGTCGTCTTTCTTCTCGCCTTTGTTGAAGCGAACGTTTTCCAGAACAACCAGTTCACCTTCAGCAACGTCAACGCCGTCGAGGTAATCTTTAACCAGACGAACCGGGTTAGACAGTTTGTCTTTCAGGTAGTTAACAACCGGCAGCAGAGAGAATTCTTCGTTGTACTCGCCTTCGGTAGGACGACCCAGGTGGGAAGTTACCATCACTTTTGCGCCTTGTTTCAGGGCCAGTTCGATGGTCGGCAGAGAAGCACGGATACGCGCATCGCTGGTTACTTTCCCGTCTTTTACTGGTACGTTCAGATCCGCACGGATAAATACACGTTTCCCAGCAAGATCCAGATCGGTCATCTTAATTACAGACATGGTGAATCCTCTCGTTGATTCTAAAAGTTTTGCAGACGCTGCTTGCGTCTTACCTGAAAGCAACAGTAGCCATAGCTAACGTCGTGTCGAGCATTCGGTTAGCAAAGCCCCATTCGTTATCGCACCAGACCAACGTTTTGATCAGGTGTGCGCCACTGACCCGGGTTTGGGTGCCATCGACAATGGCACTGTGCGGATCGTGGTTAAAATCTACAGAGACCAACGGCAATTCCGTATAGTCAACTATACCATGAAATGCACCTTGTGCTGCTTTTTGCAGCAACAGGTTGACTTCATTGGCTTTTACAGGTTTCTTCACCGTCACGCTTAAATCGATTGCCGTCACATTTATGGTTGGCACACGTACCGCAATCGCTTCAAAGCGATCGTTAAATTGCGGAAAAAATCGTGTGATACCGGCGGCCAGTTTAGTATCGACCGGAATGATCGACTGGCTGGCTGCCCGGGTGCGACGCAGGTCAGGATGGTATGCATCAATAACCTGTTGATCGTGCATGGCGGAGTGAATTGTGGTCACAGTGCCGGACTCAATACCGTACGCATCATCTAACAATTTGATGACAGGAATTATGCAATTCGTGGTACAGGAAGCGTTAGAAACGATGCGGTGTTCCGCACGAAGTTGATCCTGATTGACGCCGTAAACAACGGTCGCGTCGAGATCGTTACTGCCAGGATGTGAAAAGAGCACTTTTTTAGCCCCGGCGGCAATGTGTGCTTCACCATGCTCGCGGGAGCCATATACGCCGGTGCAGTCGAGGACTACATCAACGCCAAGTTCACGCCAGGGGAGCGATTGCAGTGAACGTTCATGCAATACACGGATGGCGTCATCACCAACAAAAAGTTGATTGCGTTCCTGTCGTACTTCCCATGCAAAACGGCCATGGCTGGTGTCATATTTCAACAAATGCGCCATGCCCGCAGCATCCGCCAGTTCGTTGATTGCTACCACGGTAATTTCCGCCCGGCGTCCGGATTCATACAAAGCACGAACCACATTACGCCCGATGCGACCGAAGCCATTTATCGCTACGCGTACGGTCATAGATCTCCTGCAAGGTTTTCCCTGAGCAAATTTGCCAGACAGAGTAATCCAGCAAATCGTTCGGGGAAACCTTACCTGTCGCAAACTGCGACTGATTGGTTAATTGTCGAACATTTAATCGACTGAAACGCTTCAGCTAGGATAAGCGAAACGTGGAATAAAAGGAATGATTGTCCAGTCAAAGAAGACAATTATCTGACTTACGTCACGTTTTCAGCCCCGCCCCTGTGGAATTTATTCCACTTTGCAGAATCACGAATAAACGTAGCAAAATCTTTTCGTTGTGCCGTCACAAACCCTGACTTATATCAGAATATGACTGATGCAGCGTCGATATTATCCGCAATACGTCCGAGTTTCGGAGTACTCCAATGATGACATTGCCCTACCCATATTCTTCCTCCGCACGTTTTTACGCGCTGCGCCTGCTCCCCGGGCAGGAAGTTCTCTCCCAATTACGCGCCTTCGCGCAGCAACAACAACTTCACGCCGCGTGGATTGCAGGTTGTACCGGCAGTCTGACTGACGTCGCCTTACGCTATGCCGGGCAAGAAAACACTGCCCTACTAAGCGGTAAGTTCGAAGTCATCGCATTGAACGGCACGCTGGAACAGAGTGGTGAACATCTTCATCTCTGCGTTTCCGATCCACACGGCACGATGCTTGGCGGTCATATGATGCCCGGCTGTACCGTGCGGACCACGCTTGAACTGGTGATCGGCTGCCTTGAGGAACTGGCGTTTAGCCGCCAGCCTTGCGCGCTTTCTGGTTACGACGAGTTGCATATTTCCCCCGTTAACTAACTATTTTCAGAGAGGTTTTCTTATGGCGCGTCGCCACTTCTCCAGTCAGGCGCTGGTGTTAATCGTTATCTCTATCGCCATCAATATGATCGGCGGGCAACTGGCCAGCATGGTCAAATTACCTATATTTCTCGACTCCGTCGGCACACTTATTAGCGCGGTACTGCTTGGTCCGGTGATCGGGATGCTGACCGGCTTACTGACCAATTTACTCTGGGGATTGCTGACCGACCCGATCGCCGCCGCATTTGCGCCCGTGGCGATGGTCATCGGCCTGGTCGCCGGTTGGCTGGCGCGAACGGGTTGGTTTCGCACCCTGCCAAAAGTCGTTGTTAGCGGCGTGATTATTACGCTTGCGGTAACGGTCGTCGCTGTACCGCTGCGTACTGCGCTGTTCGGCGGCGTGACAGGAAGCGGAGCCGATTTGTTCGTTGCCTGGATGCACTCGATGGGGCAAAACCTGGTGGAGTCGGTGGCGATTACGGTGATAGGCGCGAACCTGGTCGATAAAATTCTTACAGCGGTGATTGTCTGGCTTCTACTGCGTCAGCTGCCGATTCGCACCACGCGCCATTTTCCGGCAATGGCTGCCGTGCGCTAAATGCATCCGTTTACATCCTTAACGCTGTGGGCGCTGGCGGCCTGCACCACGCTTATCCTGCCCACACAGACAATATTGCCAGTCTATAGCGCGGCGACCTTTTTCTGCCTTATTGCGCTGAAGGCCACGCGGCGGCGGGCAAAATATGTTGTCTGGCTGATGTTCTCGCTGGGGGCTGGACTGTGGCTGGTACACGGTGGCTGGCTGACAGAATGGCTAAGCGGCACGCCACGCTCGCCAGAACGGTGGACGCATGCTATTACGCTCTGGTTGCGGATTCTGGCGATTGTTTCAACCTCGCAGTTGTGGATGCAATTCGTCCCCGTGCAACGTTTTATCCGCGCTTTGTTTGCTTCTCGCCTGCCGCCGGGCGTCGCTTATCTGTTCGCCGGGCCGTTGTTGGTCGTTGAGCAGTTAAAACGGCAATTAGCGATTATTCATGAAGCGCAGCGCGCCCGCGGCGTACCGCTGGATGAGGGCTGGTATCAGCGTTTACGTGCGATGCCCGCGCTAATTATTCCGCTAACACACAATGCGCTAAACGATCTGGCTATCCGTGGTGCGGCGTTGGACATGCGGGCATTTCGGATCCACAACCGGCGCACTACGTTATGGGCACCGCCTGACAGTAACCTGGAAAAAGTGGCACGTTACGCCATGATCTTGCTGATGCTGGCAGAATTCGGAGCGTGGATATGGTTACGTTAGAACAGTTTAGCTATTGCCCGACACACTCAACGCATCCTCCGTTCTGTTATGACTTTCACTATGTCAAACCGGGGATAGTCGCCATCTTTGGTGACAACGGCAGTGGCAAAAGTACGCTGGCGCAACTGATGGCAGGCTGGTATCCGGACTTTCTGCCAGGAGAGATAACCGGCACGGGGACGCTTCTCGGTACGCCCATTGGGCATATCCCGCTTAATGAACAATCCGCCACCATCCAGCTCGTTCAGCAATCGCCCTATTTGCAGCTCTCCGGCTGTACCTTTAGCGTGGAAGAAGAAGTTGCCTTTGGGCCAGAAAATCTGTGTCTTGCTGAAGAAGAGATTATGGCGCGGATTGATGCCGCTTTGACTCTGACCGAGTGTCAGCCGTTGCGCCATCGTCACCCGGCAACACTCTCCGGTGGAGAGACACAGCGCGTGGTCATCGCCTGCGCCATCGCGATGCAGCCAAAACTCTTAATTCTTGATGAAGCCTTTAGCCGCCTGACGCCGCAGGCCAGCGAAATGCTGTTGCAGCGCTTACAACACTGGGCGTCTGAACGTGGTTCGCTGATTATTCTTTTTGAACGTCATCGCACACCTTTCCTGAACTACTGCCAGCAAGCGTGGCAATTGCAAAACGGAGCGCTCCAGCCACTATGTTAACGTTAAATCAGATAACTTATCGCTGGCCTGGCGCGGCAACGGATTGTCTTTGCGACATTTCTCTGCAACTCAAACAAGGTGAATGGTTGGCGCTGACCGGCGACAATGGCGCGGGAAAATCGACGCTGTTACGAGTAATGGCAGGTCTTCTTACGCCCACAACCGGTACGGTTATGCTGCAACAACAGGCGATGAAAAACCTGAAAAACCGCCAACGTGCAGCAAAGATTGGCGTACTGTTTCAGGAAGCGGAAAACCAGCTTTTTCACAGCACCGTCGCCGACGAGATCGCATTTGGTTTGAAACTGCAAAAATGCCCGGCGGATGAAATCACTCAACGTACCAATGCTGCCCTGCAATGCTGTCAGTTAGCAGACACTGCCAGCGCGCATCCGCTGGATCTGCATAGTGCGCAGCGACGGATGGTCGCCGTCGCCTGCCTGGAAGCACTCTCTCCGTCGCTATTGCTGCTGGACGAGCCGAGTCGGGATTTTGACGAAAATTGGATGAGCGTGTTTGAAAGTTGGCTGGAAAAGTGCCGCCAGCGAGGCACGAGCGTCGTAGCAATCAGTCATGACGCCGCATTTACCCGGCGTCATTTCTCTCGTGTGGTGCGACTGGAAGATGGTGTAATCAGGAACGTTAATCCACCAGACGATATTCACCCGTAGCGGTCATCATTAAGGTCAAATTTGCAGGCAGACTCTCTTCCAGCACCCGGCGAACATTCGGCCCATCGGTACGGTCATAAAAGGCTTCTGCGTCTGCCAGCGATAACCCTCCCGCCAGCTTGCGCCCCACCAGACGCTCCCGCAACGCAGTAGCTGGCGCGTTGATAAAGATCGAGAAATCACAAAATTGCGCAAGCTGGCACCACTTCTCGTCGTCCAGCAACAACCAGTTTCCTTCGACGATGACGAGTGGTGCGGTAACGTGCAACGCATCTTCAACAGGATCATGCTTTTGTCGATCGTACTGCGGCCACGTACAATCCCCTTCCACGACCTGGCGCAGATTTTCCGCCAGTTTCGCAACGTCAAATGTCTCTGGTGCGCCTTTGAAGGGGCGCAATTGATGCGCATCCAGCCAGCTATTGTAATGGTGAAAACCATCCATCGGTAGCGTCTGAATAGCGGGCAGTTCCGGGTCTTGTTGCGCGATATATTCCCAGAAGGTGGTTAGGGTAGATTTACCCGTCCCCGGCGGAGCGCAAAGAAAAACCACCGTACGCCGCTGCGGATTTACCGTCTGTAAGGCCGCCAACATGTGCAGCAACGGTTTATGTACATTTTCAATCTCTTCGTTCTGGTACTGTGCCTGTATCTTCAGCCCATTCACCGTTAATTCAATTTTCACGGCGTTAATTCCTTTAAGGTGGTCGTTACTGCCAGCGTCAGCGCCGTTTTGACCATCCCGCTAAAACGCGCCTCTGACCAGACGGCGAAATCGGCGAACTTCATCGCTTTCAATGCGTCATAGAGCGTCGCATTGCGGGTTATACTATTGACGTTGCTGATAAAATCCCAGGTCATGTCATCAGCAAATCCGGGCGTTTCATCCTGTTCGTTCAGGTAATGCCAGAACTGGGAAAAATGCGTGATATCGGCGTACAGCCATTTATCCATTTTCCCCAGCGCATAAATCAAACGCAGCGCAACATCAATATCGTCAAGCGGGCCGCTTTGGGCGAGTAACGGCTTCACTGCATATTCGACGATCTCTTCATCGTTATCGACAAACAGCGACGGCAGAAACTGGCGTATCCCCTGGAGCAAAATAGAATGCGCAGTTTTCATAAATGAAAATAAATTGTCCTGTGCGTCCAGTTGCTCAAGCACATCATCTTCTGTCAGCGTCGCCATTGGTCTTCCGATAGATCACCATCAATGCAGGGAGTCTATTATATTACACGTTTGGTCCGCGCCGCCGATCAGTAATGTCTGCGTCCGCACCCCATTCGCCGTCTGTTGGATACCGTTCACCAACTCGCCACCCGTCACGCCCGTAGCGCTAAAGAGGATATCGTTCCCCCTCACCAGTTCATCGAGCGAGTACACACGGTTAACGTCAACGCCCATTGCCTTGCAACGCTTGCGCTCCTGCTCTGCAATCTGCCGATTTTCCGTGTAATCCCCTTTAGCCTGACAAAAGTCAATCAGCTCGGCCTGCATATCCCCGCCTAATGCTTTAACGGCACAGGCAGAAATCACGCCTTCTGGCGCACCGCCGATGGTGTACATCACATCGTAAGGATTATCCTGCCAGCAGGTCAGCACGCTGGCGGCGACATCGCCATCCGGCAGAGCGAAAACCTTCACGCCCAGCTGTGTTGCTTCTTCAATCGCGGCACTCAGGCGCGGTTTATCCAGCGTAACCATGCGCAGCTTGTCCAGCGGTTTGCCTAACGCTTTCGCCACGTTGCGCAGGTTGTCCACCAGGGGCAAAGACAGATCAATCGCGCCCGCCGCCAGCCGATTAACAACCAGTTTTTTCATATACATATCGGGAGCGTGTAGCAGGCTGCCTCGTGGGGCGAAGGCCATGACTGCCAGCGCATTGCTCTGCCCCATCGCCACCATCCTGGTGCCTTCAATCGGATCAACCGCGATATCGACTTCTGGCCCATCGCCTTTGCCCACCTCTTCGCCAATCCACAGCATCGGCGCATGGTCAATTTCTCCTTCGCCGATAACCACTCGTCCACGAAAAGCGACGTCGTTTAATGCCTGGCGCATCGCGGTGACCGCCAGGCCATCAATTTTATTTTTGTCGCCACATCCGGTTTGCGGCCAGGCAGCCAACGCTGCCTGTTCCGTAACGCGAAATAATGGCCACGCCAGGGACATCATTGCGCGGCCTCCCCGATATCAACGCCAAATTGCGCCAGCAGATATTTCTCGGCCTGCTCATTCCAGATGCCGTGCGTTTCCTCAACCAGCCGCGCCAACTCTTTAAACAGCGGATCGGTTTTGCCTTTTTCGGCAAAATCGGCAATGGCAGTGAGCGGCATGGTCACGCCGTTATAAATGAGTTTTTTACCGCCTGGGATATCCGGCAGATTGAGCACGGTTTCTGGCACCGCATCCAGGCCACCAATATGGGTCACCATAAACGACGGCTGTAACTGCCCCGTGGCGCTAAGGGCAATCGCCTCTTTCATGTCGTCCGTGGAACCGCCGGACGTGCCGACAACGTGCGTACTGTTGTAATGGACGTTGTAGAAATTAAACGGCACTTTGAAGTTTTTATCCGTTGGCCCGGCAAAGAAGTTCAGGCAGCCATCTTCCGCCAGTAATTCATCAGCCATCTCGACGACTGAAGGCACCGCCGCATAAACAAAAATGTCATCGAACCCGGCATCTCCTGTCAGCGCCCGCAGCTTCTGTACCGGATCGGCCATTCCTTTGGTATTCACATATATCAGCTCAATGCCTTTGCTGGCCGCCAGCTCCACCGGCAGCAGCTTCTGTACCTGCGCCAGGCGTTTGTCGTCGATATCGACCACCACCACCCGCGACGGTTGTATGCCGCCGTTAATGGCGTAATCGATAGCGCCAATGCCCATTGGGCCAGCACACGCCAGCAGTGCAATATTGCCGCCAGGTTTGACGCCCATGCGATGCTCATAAACATATTGCGTGGTGTGATAATTGGCATGATAAGCGCCAATAATGCAGCACATAGGCTCTGCCAGCGACGCCGCAGCAAAATAAGAGCCGTGATAAGGTAATACGCAGCCCAAATTAATGGCGATTTCGGGAATAATCATATAGGTGGCGTTACCGCCAAAATATTCGTAGCTGTAGCCCGCTGAATATCCGCTTGGTAACCCCATCGCCGGTTGCAATACAAAACGCTGGCCTTTTTTATATTTGCCAGTGAGATTTTTACCCACTTCGACAATAACCCCGGCACATTCATGCCCGGTAATGACCGGATGATTTTCTAAATCGTCGGGTACGCGTTTATGTTCACTACCGAGTAACGCCGCTTTCCAGGTGGATAAACAGACGCTGTCAGAAATTACACTCACCAGCAGTTCATTATCGGTAATTTCTGGCAGTTCAAATTCGCGCAGACGGACATCCCGCTTGCCATAAATAGCAGCAACTTTGGTTTTCATTTTTACCTCTGTAATCAGTGTTTATGTTCGGCGGTTAATTGATTAAATAAAGTGTCGAGTTTTGGATCGCCAATATAGTTATTAATCAATATCAGTGATTTATCCGTCACACGTTTCACGCGCCCTTCCAGACTGGCATGAGTAACGACGATATCCGCATCCGCATCCGCAGGCACGTTTTCTATCGCATAATGTTTTACTTCAATTGGCAGCCCCGCTTTTTCCAGGCGTTTACGGAAGGTCGTCGCGCCCATCGCACTGGAGCCCATCCCCGCATCGCAAACAAAGGCGATACGCTTAACTCTGCTTAGCGAGAATGCACCCTCTTGTTTCATCGCCTTAACAGCATTGGCTGACTGAGCAAACTCATCTTCGCTCTCCGTTTCCACCGTTTTTTCCATCTTCAGTATCAGCGAAGTGATAGCAAAGGACACCAGGGTACCTACCGTAACACCAGCAATTGTCGCCAGGAATGAGCCTTTCGGCGTCAGTGCCAGGTACGCAAAGATAGACCCCGGACTTGGGCCAGCCACCAGACCACCGTCCAGTAAGTTAAACATCCAGGTGCCAGACATACCACCCGCAATCATGGCAATAATGGTCAGCGGCTTCATCAGCACATATGGGAAATACAGTTCGTGGATCCCACCGAGGAAGTGAATAATCATCGCCCCGGGCGCAGAACGTTTACTCATCCCTTTACCAAACAAGGTAAACGCCAGCAGCAGCCCCAGGCCCGGACCTGGGTTAGAGGCCACCATAAAGAAGATGGATTTACCGTTAACCGAAGCCTGTTGCATTCCCAGCGGATAATAGACGCCCTGATCGATCGCATTATTAAGGAAAAGCACTTTCGCCGGTTCATTGATGACTGACAGCAGAGGCAGATAACCCGCATGTACCAGCGCCTCAATACACTCTTTGACGAAAGTATTGGCAATTAACACCGCCGGGCCGATCACTTCAAAACCCAGCAGACAAAGGAGCATCCCCGCGATACCTAATGAGAAGTTATTGATAACCATCTCAAAACCAGCAGGTATGCGTTTTTCCAGTGCCTTATCGACATATTTTATGACCAGCCCACCGAGCGGCCCCATAATCATTGAGCCAAGGAACATCGGGATCTCTGCGCCGACGATCACACCAATAGTACCTATTCCGCCCATGACTGCGCCGCGTTTACCGCCGACTAAATGGCCACCGGTAGAACCAATCATCACGGGCAATAAATAGGTAATCATCGGGCCGACAATTTTGGCGAAATGTTCGTTAGGCAGCCAACCGGTGGGAATAAATAACGCAGTAATAAAACCCCAGGCAATAAAAGCACCAATATTGGGGATGACCATTGCAGTCAAAAAGCCCCCAAAAGCCTGGACCTTTGCACGAGCAGACTTGTTTTCCATAATATTATCCTGTAGAGGAGAGAGTAATTATCCGCGGCTGATAATGTCCGCTAATTGTTTTTCTGATGATGCTGTTAAGAGTTGTTCGAGTATTTCTTCTTCGCACAGTAATTCACTTAACGCCTGAATAGCGCCAATGTGCGAATCGGCATCGGCAGCAGAGAGTCCGATGAGTAATTTAATTGGTTCGTCATTCCCCTGAAAATAAACACCTTGTTCAAGTAATGTCAAAGACATCCCGGTTTTAAGCGCCCCACATTCCGGTCGCGCATGAGGCATTGCCACGCCTGGTGCGAGAATATAATAAGGGCCATTGTTAATGGTGGAATCTTTAATTGCCTGAATGTAATTCTCGCTGATATAGTTTTTATCCAGCAATGATACCATCGAGAAATCGATAGCTTCCTGCCAATCTTTTGCTGAATGTATAACTGAGATTGATGATTCTGGAAAATAATCAATAAGCCGCATAAATTATCCTTATTTTATTTTTAGGGTACCGTCCGGCGGTAAAAATAAAATACTCGTGCGGTTTAATGAAAGCAATTGGGTACGCGAGAAGAAAAACCCCATGAACAAAAATAATAAAACCTTAAATAACAACAACATGAAATTGATATTTTTAAAGTCAACTTTGTATTTGTTACGTTTATCACAAAATCAACATTTTGATTGTTGTTGTATTTGTGATGCATATCGCCATTTATTTATTGAATATCCGAAAACATACTTTTTTTTAATGCAACGTTTTTTCGCTATACCCCTTTATAGATTCTGAATTCTCACCTGTCGGCTATTTTCTCCTTACCTCATGTGACATATTCCCCACTTTACTCAAGGAAGATTCATATGAAAGCACCTGTTTCATTAACCTCATTTCGCCCACAAAAATCTCTTGCTATCGCCATTGGCGTGCTTGCCGTGGTTGTGCTGCCATTTCTCTCGTATTACACCGTTAATGAAGGTGAACGCGGCATTTTGCTGCGCTACGGAAAAATCGTAAAAGTTGCCGAGCCGGGTCTGGGTTTTAAGATCCCGTTTATGGAAAGCGTGGAGAAAATTTCCACGCGTAATCAGGCTGTGGTCTATCAGGGATTACAGGCCTACAGCCGCGACCAGCAACCGGCACAAATGACAGTATCAGTCAGCTTCCACATTAAACCTTCAGAAGCAGGCGCGGTTTATACCACCTACAACACCATTGAAGCATTAAAAGATCGTCTGATTGTCCGTCAGTTGCCAACTCAACTGGAGAACGTTTTCGGCCAATATACCGCCATCAGCGCTGTACAGGATCGTACAAAACTGGTTCAGGATCTGCAAAATGCCATGCGCAAAGCCGTTGTTGGGCCAGTGGTAATTGACGGGGTCCAGATTGAAAATATTGATTTTTCTGACGCTTATGAAAAGTCGATTGAAGACCGAATGAAAGCAGAAGTCGCCATTGCCACGCGTAAGCAAAATCTGGAAACAGAGAAAATCCAGGCGCAAATAGCGGTAACTCAGGCCCAGGCAGAAGCAGACAGTAAACTGGCGGCAGCTAAAGCAGAAGCGGAAACTATTCGCGTAAGAGGCGCGGCAGAGGCTGAAACTATTCGTTTAAAAAGTGCGGCTGAAGCAGAAGCGATCCGCCTGCGCGGTGAAGCTCTGCGGGATAATCCCGGACTTGTAGCCCTCACCACTGCCGAACGTTGGGACGGTAAACTGCCCGATACCATGATCCCCGGCAGCACAGTTCCGTTTATCTCTACTAAGTAAAAAAAGGGCCGCTTTCGCGGCCCTTCTCACAAAGCATCTTACCGATTACAGCAGTTCTTTTGCTTTCGCAACAACGTTGTCAACGGTGAAGCCGAACTCTTCAAACAGCAGCTCTGCCGGAGCAGATTCACCGAAGGTGGTCATGCCGACGATAGCACCGTTCAGGCCAACATACTTGTACCAGTAGTCAGCAATACCCGCTTCCACCGCAACGCGTGCAGTAACCGCTTTCGGCAGGACGGATTCACGGTAAGCCGCATCCTGCTTGTCGAATGCATCGGTAGACGGCATGGAAACCACGCGCGCCTTCACGCCTTCGGCAGTCAGTTTTTCGTAGGCAGCAACCGCCAGTTCAACTTCCGAACCGGTCGCGATGAAGATCAGTTCCGGCTGACCGGCACAGTCTTTCAGCACATAACCACCGCGCGCGATGTTTGCCAGCTGCTCTTCAGTACGCTCCTGCTGCGCCAGGTTCTGACGGGAGAGGATAAGCGCAGTCGGGCCGTCCTGACGCTCAACGCCGTATTTCCATGCCACTGCAGATTCAACCTGGTCACACGGACGCCATGTAGACATGTTCGGGGTCACGCGCAGTGAAGCGACCTGCTCAACCGGCTGGTGAGTCGGGCCATCTTCGCCCAGACCGATGGAGTCGTGGGTGTAAACCATCACCTGACGCTGTTTCATCAGCGCAGCCATACGTACGGCGTTACGTGCGTATTCCACGAACATCAGGAAGGTGGAGGTGTACGGCAGGAAGCCACCGTGCAGGGAGATACCGTTAGCAATCGCGGTCATACCGAACTCGCGAACACCGTAGTGGATGTAGTTACCCGCAGCATCTTCGTTGATTGCTTTAGAACCAGACCACAGGGTCAGGTTAGACGGTGCCAGGTCAGCAGAGCCGCCGAGGAATTCCGGCAACAGCGGGCCGAACGCTTCAATCGCATTCTGAGACGCTTTACGGCTGGCGATTTTCGCCGGATTAGCCTGCAGTTTAGCGATGAATTCTTTCGCTTTGGCATCGAAGTCAGACGGCATTTCGCCTTTCATACGGCGGGTAAATTCAGCGGCTTCCTGCGGATAAGCTTTCGCGTAAGCAGCGAATTTCTCGTTCCATGCGGATTCTTTCGCCTGGCCTGCTTCTTTCGCATCCCACTGAGCATAGATTTCAGACGGGATTTCGAACGGTGCATATTTCCAGCCCAGCTGTTCGCGGGTCAGGGCAATTTCAGCGTCGCCCAGCGGCGCACCGTGGGAGTCGTGCGTACCGGCTTTGTTCGGTGAACCGAAACCGATGATGGTTTTGCACATCAGCAGGGACGGTTTGTCAGTCACTGCGCGCGCTTCTTCTACTGCGCGTTTGATGGATGCCGCGTCATGACCGTCGATGCCGCGAATAACGTGCCAGCCGTAAGCTTCGAAACGCATTGCGGTGTCGTCGGTGAACCAGCCTTCAACGTGACCATCGATAGAGATACCGTTGTCATCGTAGAACGCAATCAGTTTACCCAGCTTCAGCGTACCCGCCAGAGAACAAACTTCGTGGGAGATGCCTTCCATCATGCAGCCGTCGCCCATGAAGGCGTAGGTGTAGTGGTCGACGATGTCGTGGCCCGGACGGTTAAACTGCGCCGCCAGCGTTTTTTCTGCAATCGCCATACCGACTGCGTTGGCAATACCCTGACCCAGCGGACCTGTAGTGGTTTCCACGCCAGCGGTGTAACCCACTTCCGGGTGGCCCGGAGTTTTAGAGTGCAGCTGACGGAAGTTTTTCAGTTCTTCCATCGGCAGATCGTAACCGGTGAGGTGCAGCAGGCTGTAGATCAGCATGGAGCCGTGGCCGTTGGACAGCACGAAGCGGTCACGGTCAGCCCAGGACGGATTCTGCGGGTTGTGTTTCAGGAAATCACGCCACAGGACTTCGGCAATGTCAGCCATACCCATAGGGGCACCCGGGTGACCGGATTTGGCTTTCTGTACTGCGTCCATGCTCAGCGCACGAATAGCATTGGCAAGCTCTTTACGTGAGGACATTTTGACTCCAGATCGGATGATGAAGGGCACGCCCTTAACGACTTGACGACAGCGCGTTTTGGGCTACGCCGGAAAATTTGCCAACAATTTACCGCAAGCCGCGCGTCATGTACATGGAACATCCTTTTGCCGCTTCAGAAATCTCTGGATCATGCTCGCATGTTGCGCAATCTGCTCGCCCGTCCGCTGCGCTTTTCCTTATACTGAGACTGAGCGTCGATTCACCTGCAAACGGCGCATTTTTAGAATAATCCTGACCTTGTGCGGAAGAGAAAACATGAAAATTCGCGCCTTATTGGTAGCAATGAGCGTGGCAACGGTACTGACCGGTTGCCAGAATATGGACTCCAACGGACTGCTCTCATCAGGAGCGGAAGCTTTTCAGGCTTACAGTTTGAGTGATGCGCAGGTGAAAACCCTGAGCGATCAGGCATGTCAGGAGATGGACAGCAAGGCGACGATTGCGCCAGCCAATAGCGAATACGCTAAACGTCTGACAACTATTGCCAATGCGCTAGGCAACAATATCAACGGTCAGCCGGTGAATTACAAAGTGTATATGGCGAAGGATGTGAACGCCTTTGCAATGGCTAACGGCTGTATCCGCGTCTATAGCGGGCTGATGGATATGATGACGGATAACGAAGTCGAAGCGGTGATCGGTCACGAGATGGGGCACGTAGCGTTGGGCCATGTGAAAAAAGGGATGCAGGTGGCACTTGGTACAAATGCCGTACGAGTAGCTGCGGCCTCTGCGGGCGGGATTGTCGGCAGTTTATCTCAATCACAACTCGGTGATCTGGGCGAGAAATTAGTTAATTCGCAATTCTCCCAGCGCCAGGAAGCAGAAGCCGATGATTATTCTTACGATCTTCTGCGCCAACGCGGCATCAGCCCGGCAGGTCTTGCCACCAGCTTTGAAAAACTGGCGAAGCTGGAAGAAGGCCGTCAAAGCTCAATGTTTGACGACCATCCAGCATCCGCCGAACGCGCCCAGCATATTCGCGATCGTATGAGCGCGGATGGAGTTAAGTAAGCATTTTATTACGCCGGATTTGACGCATAACGCATCTTATCCGGCGCTTACTCGCCCTTTTTCGCCGCCTGAATATACAGCATTTCCAGCGCCAGCGTCGCCGCAGCCAGAGCGGTGATTTCCGACTGATCGTATGCCGGAGCCACTTCCACTACGTCCATCCCAACAATGTTGAGATCTTTCAGGCCGCGTACCAGTTTAATAGCGCGATCGGAGGTCAGGCCGCCAATTACTGGCGTACCTGTTCCCGGCGCGAAAGCAGGATCCAGGCAGTCGATATCAAAGGTCAGGTAAACCGGCATATCACCTACAATCTGTTTCACCTGAGCGATAACGTCATCCACGCTGCGATCGTTCACCTGGCAGGCGTCCAGCACGGTAAAACCGTTGTCTTTATCAAACTCGGTACGAATACCAATCTGCACGGAATGATTCGGGTCGATCAGACCTTCTTTCGGCGCGGTATAGAACATGGTGCCGTGGTCAAATTCACAACCGTTAGCGTAGGTATCGGTGTGGGCGTCAAAGTGTACCAGCGCCATTTTACCGAAATGCTTCGCATGAGCACGCAGCAGCGGCAGCGTAACAAAGTGGTCACCACCGAAGGAGAGCATACGCTTACCGGCAGCCAGCAGCTTCTCGGCGTGCGCCTGCAGCTTCTCGCTCATCTCACGGGCATCTCCGAAGGCATATACCAGATCGCCGCAGTCCACGACGTTCAGGCGCTCACGCATGTCGAAATTCCACGGGAAGCGATTGTGTTCCCAGGCCAGATTCGTCGAAACCTGACGGATCGCTGCCGGACCGTGGCGACCACCCGCACGACCAGAAGTGGCCATATCGAACGGCACGCCAGTAATCACCCAGTCAGCATCGCTGTCATATGGCTGGAAGTTCATCGGCAGGCGTAAAAAACCAAAGGCGTTGGAAACCAGTGAGTTATCGTATTGATGACCTAAGGTGCTCATGGATGGACTCCTATTACAAAGTCGATATAAAAAAACCCTTCCGCGTCGTTAGGCCCGACGAGGAAGGGTTGGATTTGCGAAACACAAGTTTGCGCTAATTATCGCCTTAAATGGACGAGGCATCAAGCGAGGTTGCTATTTCCGACACGGTGGCGGCGCATAGCCATTGTTGTCCGCCGGAAAGGCTTGTCCAGAGCACGGCGGCAGCGCGTTTTGCGCCGGGCCTTGTAATTCAAAGGCGGCAAAGCCGATTACACCGGTATTACGCACATCGCCTTGCGCCGAATTGGCTGCGTAGGAATCAGCAACGTTGGCGAACTGAAAAGCCGCTTCGGTATGTTTATCTTTGCGGAATCCTTTAATCGCTAACGAATCTCCGGCATTCACAATATAGCCGTTGTTATTCAGCGAACCTTGCTTGCCGTTCAGCACATCCAGGCCATCAACCGTAGCAACGATCTCGTAGTTGGTATTACGACTGTAATTGCGGACATATAATTGATAATTCATTCCTACTCTGGCATGGACAATATAGCGTGGTTCATTATTGGATGAATCATAAACCCGCGTAATAGGTAGAGAATTAAAATTACCATCGCGAATAGCATATTCAAGTTCGTTAATACGAATGCTATAAACGCGGTCGTAGCCCGAAGGAACAGTAGCCGAATAACTAATAACGATCATCTCTGCCGGATCGCGCCAGGCTCGCTCAGCAGATACGCCCTGAACCGATGAGTGCACATCCCCACCCCAGGCGGTGCCGACATTGCCCGATGTACTGCTATTATACTGCGCATTACTGGAACAACCGGCCAGCAGCACGACTAATGCTATCAACGCGCTACGTACTTTCCATTTTTTCATAACCGTTCCCTCTGCATTTAATTAATGCAGCGATTGTAGGGGGATTATTTAATAAGAAAAGCAGCTAAATTATTTTTAAGAATATATAAAAAGAAAGCGGGCCGATTTACGTAAATAAATCGACCCGCCAGCGGAATAATCTTAATTATTCATCTTCAAGATAGGTATAACCGTACAAACCTGCCTCGAACTCTTCAAGGAACTGTTGTTGCAGTTCAGCATCAAGATCGGTTTTCTTCACTTGATCACGGAACTGGGTTAACAACGTTTTCGGATCGAGCTGTACATATTGCAGCATATCCGCCACGGTATCGCCTTCGTCAGACAGTTCTACTTCTACGCTGCCGTCAGGGAAGACGAACACGTCAACCGCTTCGGTATCACCGAACAGGTTGTGCATGTTGCCGAGGATCTCCTGATATGCGCCGACCATGAAGAAACCGAGCATCGGCGGATTCTCTGGATCGTACTCCGGCATTGGCATTGTCGTGGCAATACCATCACCATCAATATAGTGATCAATAGCACCGTCAGAGTCACAGGTAATATCCAGCAGCACAGCGCGGCGTTCCGGCACTTGATCCAGCCCTTCCAGCGGCAGAACCGGGAACAACTGGTCGATCCCCCATGCGTCCGGCATCGACTGGAACAGCGAGAAGTTGACGTACATTTTGTCCGCCATACGTTCCTGCAGTTCGTCGATAATCGGACGATGCGCACGGTTTTGCGGATCCAGTTGCTTCTGCACTTCATGGCACATGCTCAGATAGAGTTGTTCTGCCCATGCACGTTCTTGCAGGCTAAAGGTGCCGGAAGAGTAGCCGATATGAATGTCGTGCAGATCCATCTGGCTGTCGTGTAACCATTCACGCAGAGAACGGCGAGTTCCCGGTTCGTGCATCTCCTGCCAGGTTTCCCACATGCTTTGCAGGGCGCGCGGTGCGTCTTCTGCAGGCGCGGTCGGCACCGTGTATTCGTTACGTTCCACGCCGATGATATTCGACACCAGCACGGTGTGATGCGCAGTCACCGCACGACCCGACTCGGTGATTACCGTCGGATGCGGCAGACCATTTTCTTCACACGCATCACCAATCGCCCAGATGATGTTGTTGGCGTATTCATTGAGGCCGTAGTTCACCGAACAGTCGGACTGCGAACGGGTGCCTTCATAGTCCACGCCCAGACCGCCGCCGACGTCGAAGCACTGAATATTGACGCCCAGCTTGTGCAGCTCAACATAGAAACGCGCGGATTCACGAACGCCTGTCGCGATATCGCGAATATTCGCCATCTGCGAACCGAGGTGGAAGTGCAGCAGTTGCAGGCTGTCGAGACGCCCGGCTTCACGCAGCGTTTCAACCAGTTGCAGTACCTGAGTCGCCGCCAGGCCGAACTTCGATTTTTCCCCGCCGGAGGACTGCCATTTACCCGAGCCCTGCGAAGCCAGACGTGCACGCACGCCCAGACGAGGAACGACATTCAGACGTTCTGCTTCATCCAGCACAATGGCGATTTCTGACATCTTCTCAATGACCAGATAGACCTTGTGCCCCATCTTCTCGCCAATTAATGCCAGGCGGATATATTCGCGGTCCTTATAACCGTTGCAGACGATGACGCTACGGGTCATGCCAGCATGTGCCAACACCGCCATCAACTCCGCTTTGGAACCGGCTTCCAGGCCCAGCGGTTCGCCCGAATGAATCAGGGACTCAATCACGCGGCGGTGCTGGTTAACTTTGATCGGATAAACGAGGAAGTAATCGCCGTTATAGCCGTAGGATTCCCGCGCACGTTTGAACGCGGCGTTAATAGAACGCAAACGGTGCTGCAGGATCTGTGGGAAACAGAACAGTGCAGGCAGACGCTGACCCTGTGCTTCGCGAGTTTTCACTAACTGCGCGAGATCGACGCGAGCTTCCGGGACGTCCGGGTCCGGGCACACGCTAATGTGGCCCAGCTCGTTAACGTCATAGTAGTTATTGCCCCACCAGGCAATATTGTAAGTACGCAGCATCTTGCTGGCTTCCTGGGAGCTCATTGCAACCTCCTGCATGGAGCGTAGTACACCGTGTTCGCCCGCTGACGAAGGCAAACCCATAGACATGTCGTCAGACATAGCGAACCTCAAATTATTTTATTAAGTGTAAAACAGTTAACGACTATCGCAGCCTGGAACTGCGATAACAACCCATAAGCACATGGATTTTCCAGCAGTGAATGCTGACGCTCCAACTGCGCAACCGGTTTCTTTTTCATAACATTATTAAGCACATAACCGAACGTAAGTGTGACAGTTCGGCGAAACCACGAGAAAACTCTTGTTTTTACAAGAGCGCCCTTGTTCAGTCCTCAGTAACTGTAACCAGCTCTTGAATCCTGAGAAGCGCCGAGATGGGTATAACATCGGCAGGTATGCAAAGCAGAGATGCAGAGTGCGGGGAACGAATCTTCACCAGAACGGTGAGACAGGTTAAGCAGCAGACAACGGTTCATTATTTCGTATCACCTCCACGGCCGCCTGTTAAGACGAACCCACAAGCCAAAACTCTGATTTCAACCCGGCTGGAAGTGGCAACACGAAAGAAACGTCGTGTGCTTTTTATTTAAGCCGCGCGCCGCGTTTTATACCCCACAATGGCAGAAAATTGCAAAAGATAAATACGCAGAATGCCAGCATTGTCAGGAAAAATTTCCAGCCACGTTTTTAACAGAATGAGACACGATTCAAAAAAAAGTGGAAATTGGGTGAAGAACTGACCTAAAATAGCCATCCAGATGTTAATCCATCCATACCGATTAACACTCAGACTGCCAGTGTTTTTAACCTGCAGAGTCGTGGTAGGATCCGCTACCACAGAAAATCCACACAACAGTTTGAGCTAACCAAATTCTCTTTAGGTGATATTAAATATGGCAAAACACCTTTTTACGTCCGAGTCCGTCTCTGAAGGGCATCCTGACAAAATTGCTGACCAAATCTCTGATGCCGTTTTAGACGCGATCCTCGAACAGGATCCGAAAGCACGCGTTGCTTGCGAAACCTACGTAAAAACCGGCATGGTTTTAGTTGGCGGCGAAATCACCACCAGCGCCTGGGTAGACATCGAAGAGATCACCCGTAACACCGTTCGCGAAATTGGCTATGTGCATTCCGACATGGGCTTTGACGCAAACTCCTGTGCGGTTCTGAGCGCTATCGGCAAACAGTCTCCTGACATCAACCAGGGCGTTGACCGTGCCGATCCGCTGGAACAGGGCGCGGGTGACCAGGGTCTGATGTTTGGCTACGCAACCAATGAAACCGACGTGCTGATGCCAGCGCCTATCACCTATGCACACCGTCTGGTACAGCGTCAGGCTGAAGTGCGTAAAAACGGCACTCTGCCGTGGCTGCGCCCGGACGCGAAAAGCCAGGTGACTTTCCAGTATGACGACGGCAAAATCGTTGGTATCGATGCTGTCGTGCTTTCCACTCAGCACTCTGAAGAAATCGACCAGAAATCGCTGCAAGAAGCGGTAATGGAAGAGATCATCAAGCCGATTCTGCCGGCTGAATGGCTGACTTCTGCCACCAAATTCTTCATCAACCCGACCGGTCGTTTTGTTATCGGTGGCCCGATGGGTGACTGCGGTCTGACTGGTCGTAAAATTATCGTTGATACCTACGGCGGCATGGCACGTCACGGTGGTGGTGCATTCTCTGGTAAAGATCCATCAAAAGTGGACCGTTCCGCAGCGTACGCAGCACGTTATGTCGCGAAAAACATCGTTGCTGCTGGCCTGGCCGATCGTTGTGAAATTCAGGTTTCCTACGCAATCGGCGTGGCTGAACCGACCTCTATCATGGTGGAAACTTTCGGTACCGAGAAAGTGCCTTCTGAACAACTGACTCTGCTGGTACGTGAGTTCTTTGACCTGCGTCCATACGGTCTGATTCAGATGCTGGATCTGCTGCACCCGATCTACAAAGAAACCGCAGCATACGGTCACTTTGGTCGCGAACATTTCCCGTGGGAAAAAACCGACAAAGCGCAGCTGCTGCGCGATGCTGCCGGTCTGAAGTAATCTTTCTTCACCTGCTTTCAAAGGCCAGCCTCGCGCTGGCCTTTTTCTTTTACCTCACCGCGGTGGATAGGCGTTCACACGGCATCCGGCAAAAAAACGCCCGCAATAACATCATTCTTCCTGAACACGTTTTACCGCAAATTATCATCGCTACTGAAACCGATTACACCAACCACACCAGCCAAAGATTTGTAATATTTTCATATTATTATTCGGTTTTCACAGTTGTTACATTTATTTTCAGTAAAGTCTTAATTGCAGATAACAGCGTTTAATCTATGATGATATAACTCAATTATTTTCATGCACTTAAATCATAACTAAGATAAATGTTAGTGTAAGCGATTACACTGATGTGATTTGCTTCACATCTTTTTACGTCGTACTCACCTATCTTAATTCACAATAAAAAATAACCATATTGGAGGGCATCATGCCTGACGCTAAAAAACAGGGGCGGTCAAACAAGGCAATGACGTTTTTCGTCTGCTTCCTTGCTGCTCTGGCGGGATTACTCTTTGGCCTGGATATCGGTGTAATTGCTGGCGCACTGCCGTTTATTGCAGATGAATTCCAGATTACTTCGCACACGCAAGAATGGGTCGTAAGCTCCATGATGTTCGGTGCGGCAGTCGGTGCGGTGGGCAGCGGCTGGCTCTCCTTTAAACTCGGGCGCAAAAAGAGCCTGATGATCGGCGCAATTTTGTTTGTTGCCGGTTCACTGTTCTCTGCGGCTGCGCCAAACGTTGAAGTACTGATTCTTTCCCGCGTTCTGCTGGGGCTGGCGGTGGGTGTGGCCTCTTATACCGCACCACTGTACCTCTCTGAAATTGCGCCGGAAAAAATTCGCGGCAGTATGATCTCGATGTATCAGTTGATGATCACTATCGGGATCCTCGGTGCTTATCTTTCTGATACCGCCTTCAGCTACACCGGTGCATGGCGCTGGATGCTGGGTGTGATTATCATCCCGGCAATTTTGCTGCTGATTGGTGTCTTCTTCCTGCCAGACAGCCCACGTTGGTTTGCCGCCAAACGCCGTTTTGTTGATGCCGAACGCGTGCTGCTACGCCTGCGTGACACCAGCGCGGAAGCGAAACGTGAACTGGATGAAATCCGTGAAAGTTTGCAGGTTAAACAGAGTGGCTGGGCGCTGTTTAAAGAGAACAGCAACTTCCGCCGCGCGGTGTTCCTTGGCGTACTATTGCAGGTAATGCAGCAATTCACTGGGATGAACGTCATCATGTATTACGCGCCGAAAATCTTCGAACTGGCGGGTTATACCAACACTACCGAGCAAATGTGGGGGACGGTGATCGTCGGCCTGACTAACGTACTCGCCACCTTTATCGCAATCGGCCTTGTTGACCGCTGGGGACGTAAACCAACGCTAACGCTGGGCTTCCTGGTGATGGCTGCTGGCATGGGCGTACTCGGTACAATGATGCATATCGGTATCCACTCTCCGTCGGCGCAGTATTTCGCCATCGCCATGCTGCTGATGTTTATTGTTGGCTTTGCCATGAGTGCCGGTCCGCTGATTTGGGTACTGTGCTCCGAAATTCAGCCGCTGAAAGGCCGCGATTTTGGCATCACCTGCTCCACCGCCACCAACTGGATTGCCAACATGATCGTTGGCGCAACGTTCCTGACCATGCTCAACACGCTGGGTAACGCCAACACCTTCTGGGTGTATGCGGCTCTGAACGTACTGTTTATCCTGCTGACATTGTGGCTGGTACCGGAAACCAAACACGTTTCGCTGGAACATATTGAACGTAATCTGATGAAAGGTCGTAAACTGCGCGAAATCGGCGCTCACGATTAATCTCCTCAGGCTTCCTCCCGTCGCGGAGGAAGCCGCCTCTTGCAGTCATCTTTTCTTCGCTCTATCCTCTGCCGCTATGAAAACATCCCGTCTCCCTATCGCCATCCAACAGGCCGTTATGCGTCGCCTGCGGGAAAAACTCGCCCAGGCCAACCTGAAGCTAGGGCGTAACTACCCGGAGCCAAAACTCTCTTACACCCAGCGCGGAACCTCCGCCGGAACAGCCTGGCTGGAAAGCTATGAAATCCGCCTCAATCCCGTTTTGCTGTTGGAAAACAGTGAAGCCTTTATTGAAGAAGTGGTGCCGCACGAACTGGCACATTTGCTGGTATGGAAACATTTCGGCCGCGTAGCGCCACATGGCAAAGAGTGGAAGTGGATGATGGAAAACGTGCTGGGCGTTCCCGCCCGTCGTACGCATCAGTTCGAACTGCAATCCGTGCGTCGCAACACCTTCCCCTACCGCTGCAAGTGCCAGGAGCATCAGCTTACCGTACGCCGCCATAATCGCGTAGTTCGTGGCGAGGCCGTCTATCGCTGTGTTCACTGCGGTGAACAGCTGATTGCAAAGTAACCACCTGAACTATCAGGAACTTTCCTGATCTGGCTGATTGCATACCAAAACAACTTTCGCTACGTTGCTGGCTCGTTTTAACACGGAGTAAGTGATGTACCGTTATTTGTCTATTGCTGCGGTGGTACTGAGCGCAGCATTTTCCGGCCCGGCGTTGGCCGAAGGTATCAATAGTTTTTCTCAGGCGAAAGCCGCGGCGGTAAAAGTCCACGCTGATGCGCCCGGTACGTTTTATTGCGGATGTAAAATTAACTGGCAGGGCAAAAAAGGCGTTGTTGATCTGCAATCGTGCGGCTATCAGGTGCGCAAAAATGAAAACCGCGCCAGCCGCGTAGAGTGGGAACACGTCGTTCCCGCCTGGCAATTCGGTCACCAGCGCCAGTGCTGGCAGGACGGTGGACGTAAAAACTGCGCTAAAGATCCGGTCTATCGCAAGATGGAAAGCGATATGCATAACCTGCAACCGTCAGTCGGCGAGGTGAATGGCGATCGCGGCAACTTTATGTACAGCCAGTGGAATGGCGGCGAAGGCCAGTACGGTCAATGCGCCATGAAGGTCGATTTCAAAGAAAAAGCTGCCGAACCACCAGCGCGTGCACGCGGTGCCATTGCGCGCACCTACTTCTATATGCGCGACCAATACAACCTGACACTCTCCCGCCAGCAAACGCAGCTGTTCAACGCATGGAACAAGATGTATCCGGTTACCGACTGGGAGTGCGAGCGCGATGAACGCATCGCGAAGGTGCAGGGCAATCATAACCCGTATGTGCAACGCGCTTGCCAGGCGCGAAAGAGCTAACCTACACTAGCGGGATTCTTTTTGTTAACCCCTACCCCACGCGTACAACCGCGTGGGGAGACGACGCGGATTTTTAACTATGCGTATCCCCCGCATTTATCATCCTGAACCACTAACCAGCCATTCTCACATCGCGCTTTGCGAAGATGCCGCCAACCATATCGGGCGCGTACTGCGCATGGGGCCGGGACAGGCGTTGCAATTGTTTGACGGCAGCAACCAGGTCTTTGACGCCGAAATTACCAGCGCCAGTAAAAAAAGCGTGGAAGTGAAAGTGCTGGAAGGCCAACTCGACAATCGTGAATCTCCGCTGCATATTCACCTCGGTCAGGTGATGTCGCGTGGCGAAAAAATGGAATTTACTATCCAGAAATCGATCGAACTCGGTGTAAGCCTCATTACGCCACTTTTTTCTGAACGCTGCGGCGTTAAACTGGATAGTGAACGTCTGAACAAGAAGCTCCAGCAGTGGCAGAAGATTGCAATTGCTGCCTGTGAGCAGTGTGGTCGTAACCGGGTGCCGGAAATCCGTCCAGCGATGGATCTGGAAGCCTGGTGTGCAGAGCAGGATGAAGGACTGAAACTGAATCTTCACCCGCGCGCCAGTAACAGCATCAATACGTTGCCGTTACCGGTTGAACGCGTCCGCCTGCTGATTGGCCCGGAAGGCGGTTTATCGGCAGATGAAATTGCCATGACTGCCCGCTATCAATTTACTGATATCCTGTTGGGACCTCGCGTTTTGCGTACAGAGACAACTGCGCTCACCGCCATTACCGCGCTACAAGTACGATTTGGCGATTTGGGCTAACGGAGAAGAATAATGATCAAGCTCGGCATCGTGATGGACCCCATCGCAAACATCAACATCAAGAAAGATTCCAGTTTCGCTATGTTGCTGGAAGCACAGCGTCGTGGTTACGAACTTCACTATATGGAGATGGGCGATCTGTATCTGATCAATGGCGAAGCCCGCGCCCATACCCGCACGCTGAACGTGAAGCAGAACTACGAAGAGTGGTTTTCGTTCGTCGGTGAACAGGATCTGCCGCTGGCCGATCTCGATGTGATCCTGATGCGTAAAGACCCGCCGTTTGATACCGAGTTTATCTACGCGACCTATATTCTGGAACGTGCCGAAGAGAAAGGGACGCTGATCGTTAACAAGCCGCAGAGCCTGCGCGACTGTAACGAGAAACTGTTTACTGCCTGGTTCTCTGACTTAACGCCAGAAACGCTGGTTACGCGCAATAAAGCGCAGCTAAAAGCGTTCTGGGAGAAACACAGCGACATCATTCTTAAGCCACTGGACGGTATGGGCGGCGCGTCGATTTTCCGCGTGAAAGAAGGCGATCCAAACCTCGGCGTGATTGCCGAAACCCTGACTGAGCATGGCACTCGCTACTGCATGGCGCAAAATTACCTGCCAGCCATTAAAGATGGCGACAAACGCGTGCTGGTGGTAGATGGCGAGCCGGTACCGTACTGCCTGGCGCGTATTCCGCAGGGGGGCGAAACCCGTGGCAATCTGGCTGCCGGTGGTCGCGGTGAACCTCGTCCGCTGACGGAAAGTGACTGGAAAATCGCCCGTCAGATCGGGCCGACGCTGAAAGAAAAAGGGCTGATTTTTGTTGGTCTGGATATCATCGGCGACCGTCTGACTGAAATTAACGTCACCAGCCCAACCTGTATTCGTGAGATTGAAGCAGAGTTTCCGGTGTCGATCACCGGAATGTTAATGGATGCCATCGAAGCACGTTTACAGCAGCAGTAACCCACCTTAGCGAGAAGGATCTCGTTGAGACTCTGAGTGACAGCGCCCTTCTTTCCACGCATACTGGGCGCTGTTGCTTTTTTGAACCAGGAAACAGAACCTCTGACAATGAATTTACAGCATCACTTTCTTATTGCCATGCCTGCTCTCCAGGATCCGATTTTCCGTCGTTCCGTGGTCTACATTTGCGAACATAATACCAATGGTGCAATGGGGATCATCGTCAACAAGCCGCTGGAAAATCTCAAAATTGAAGGGATTCTGGAAAAGCTGAAGATCACGCCGGAGCCGCGTGATGAATCAATCCGTCTGGATAAACCGGTTATGCTCGGCGGTCCGCTGGCTGAAGATCGCGGGTTTATTTTGCATACTCCGCCCTCTAATTTTGCTTCCAGCATTCGCATTTCAGACAACACGGTGATGACCACTTCCCGCGATGTGCTGGAAACGCTCGGCACCGATAAACAACCGTCTGACGTATTGGTGGCTCTGGGCTATGCCTCCTGGGAGAAAGGTCAACTGGAACAAGAAATTCTCGATAACGCGTGGCTAACGGCCCCGGCAGATCTGAATATTCTGTTCAAAACGCCGATTGCCGACCGCTGGCGCGATGCGGCAAAACTGATTGGTGTGGATATTCTCACCATGCCTGGTGTGGCAGGGCACGCCTGATGAGTGGAACCTTACTCGCCTTCGACTTCGGTACCAAAAGCATTGGTGTAGCGGTCGGCCAACGCATTACCGGCACCGCTCGTCCTTTGCCTGCAATTAAAGCGCAGGACGGTACGCCGGACTGGAACATTATCGAGCGTTTACTGAAAGAGTGGCAGCCGGACGAAATCATCGTCGGTTTGCCGCTGAATATGGACGGCACCGAACAGCCGTTAACTGCCAGAGCGCGTAAATTTGCCAACCGTATTCATGGTCGTTTCGGTGTTGAAGTAAAGCTCCATGACGAGCGTCTTAGCACCGTGGAGGCACGTTCCGGTCTGTTTGAACAGGGCGGCTATCGGGCGCTCAACAAAGGCAAAGTTGACTCTGCCTCTGCGGTTATCATTCTCGAAAGTTATTTCGAGCAGGGATATTAAGGCGATTTAAAAGCCTGGCGGATAGTCGTACCATCCCGCCATCTTGCCGGATGCGGCGTGAACGCCTTATCCAGCACACATCTGGCAGCGGCTGTAGGTCTGATAAGACGCGTTAGCGTCGCATCAGACGTTTATTGCCGGGTGCTGCGTTTGTATGCCTGATAAGCGTAGCGCATCAGGCATATTTACTAAACTAATCAATCACTTTAGCCTCACAAACGTCCTTCCCCCACCCGCTGCTGATAACTCTGCTGAAACGTTAACATCCCCACCTGCTGCCCGGTTTGAATAACATGCGGCAACTGGTGGGTTTTCCCTTCGCGAATCAAATTCCCCACTGCGGGTGTGTTAACCAGCAATTCAAACAGCGCCACGCGTCCTTCCTGTTTATCCACTTCCAGCTTTTGTGACAAAACTGCCCGTAAACTCCCTGCCAGTTGATTACGCACGGGATCTTTTTCCTGCGCCGGAAATGAATCTACCAGTCGCTCAACTGCCTGCGCGGCACCACGTGTATGTAATGTTGCCAGCACCAAATGCCCGGTTTCTGCCGCCGTCAGTGCCAGACGGATTGTCTCGCTGTCACGCAGCTCTCCGAGCAATATCACATCGGGATCTTCCCGCAATGCAGCCCGCAACCCCGATGCGAACGTCATACAGTGCAAACCAATCTCCCGCTGCTGGATCAAACATCGCTGGCTGGCATAGAGATATTCCACAGGATCTTCCAGCGTCAGAATATGCGCATCGGCATGTTGATTGAGATAGCCAACCATCGCCGCCAGCGTGGTAGATTTGCCGCTCCCCGTCGCCCCCGTCACCAGAATCAGGCCATTTTCGCTCTTGAGTAATTCCGGCAATACCGGTGGCGCACCAAGCTGTTCGAGCTGTGGACAGTGCGAAGGTAACAACCGTAATGCCAGAGAAATACCTTGCCGTTGCGCGAACGCACTGCCACGCAACCGCTGGTTTTCCGCCAGCGACACAGCAAAATCCAGCTGACCATTCTCCAGCAATATTGTCCGCTGATCGTCATCCAGCCACTCCCGCAGTAGCTCTTCGACGTCCGGCGCATCAAACGGCGCAGCTTCCATTAGCCCGCGAATGCGCCATCGTGCGGGCCAGGCGCTGCACAGGTGTAGATCCGAGACGTTATGCTTTACACTAAGGGCCACAATTTCTTCCATATTCATACTAAGATCCTCGGAAAATGAACGATATTGCGCATAACCTGGCACAGGTCCGGGACAAAATCTCAGCGGCTGCAACGCGTTGCGGCCGTTCTCCAGAAGAAATTACGCTGCTTGCAGTCAGTAAAACAAAACCTGCGAGCGCCATCGCAGAAGCCATTGATGCCGGGCAGCGTCAATTTGGTGAAAACTACGTTCAGGAAGGGGTAGATAAAATTCGCCACTTTCAGGAACTGGGCGTAACAGGATTAGAATGGCATTTTATTGGCCCGTTGCAGTCTAATAAAAGCCGCCTGGTGGCAGAGCATTTCGACTGGTGTCATACCATCGACCGTTTGCGCATTGCTACCCGCCTCAACGATCAGCGCCCGGCAGAACTTCCCCCTCTTAACGTACTGATTCAAATTAATATTAGTGATGAAAACAGTAAGTCCGGGATTCAACTGGCAGAACTGGACGAGCTGGCAGCTGCGGTCGCTGAACTACCGCGTTTACGTCTGCGCGGGCTGATGGCAATCCCTGCGCCTGAGTCAGAATATGTAAGGCAGTTTGAAGTTGCACGCCAAATGGCTGTAGCATTTGCCGGACTGAAAACGCGCTACCCGCATATCGACACGCTCTCTCTGGGAATGTCGGACGATATGGAAGCCGCTATTGCGGCAGGTAGCACGATGGTTCGTATCGGCACTGCAATTTTTGGTGCGCGTGATTACTCTAAAAAATAAGGAATTAAAGGAACGCCATGAATACGTTGACTTTCCTGCTTTCAACGGTCATTGAGCTGTATACCATGGTGCTGTTATTACGCATCTGGATGCAGTGGGCTCATTGTGATTTTTACAACCCCTTCTCACAGTTTGTGGTGAAGGTGACGCAGCCGATTATCGGACCACTGCGCCGCGTTATTCCGGCAATGGGACCGATTGACAGCGCCTCGCTGCTGGTTGCCTATATTCTCAGTTTTATCAAAGCCATCGTGCTGTTTAAAGTGGTGACCTTCCTGCCAATCATCTGGATTGCCGGTTTATTGATTCTGCTGAAAACCATCGGCCTGCTGATTTTCTGGGTCCTGCTGGTGATGGCGATTATGAGCTGGGTAAGCCAGGGTCGTAGTCCGATTGAATACGTGCTGATTCAGCTGGCCGATCCGCTGCTGCGCCCGATTCGCCGCCTGCTACCGGCAATGGGTGGGATTGATTTCTCGCCGATGATCCTCGTTCTGCTGCTGTATGTCATCAATATGGGTGTCGCAGAAGTCTTGCAGGCGACCGGAAATATGCTGCTGCCGGGGCTGTGGATGGCGTTATGAGTGCCGTAACAGTTAATGATGACGGTCTGGTTTTACGGCTCTATATTCAGCCGAAAGCCAGCCGTGATTCTATTGTCGGTTTACATGGCGACGAGGTAAAAGTCGCCATTACCGCGCCGCCGGTTGACGGCCAGGCCAACAGCCATCTGGTGAAGTTTCTCGGTAAGCAATTCCGGGTTGCCAAAAGTCAGGTGGTGATTGAAAAAGGCGAACTTGGCCGCCACAAACAAATTAAAATCATTAATCCGCAACAAATCCCGCCAGAAATCGCGGCGTTAATTAATTAGGTATCCTATGCAAAAAGTTGTCCTCGCAACCGGCAATGCCGGTAAAGTGCGTGAGCTGGCGTCGCTGCTTAGCGACTTCGGTCTTGATATCGTGGCCCAAACAGACCTCGGCGTAGATTCCGCTGAAGAAACCGGCCTGACCTTTATTGAAAACGCGATTCTGAAAGCGCGCCATGCGGCAAAAGTGACCGGTTTACCGGCAATTGCCGACGACTCCGGTCTGGCGGTAGATGCGCTGGGTGGCGCGCCGGGTATTTACTCCGCGCGTTATTCCGGTGAAGACGCGACCGATCAAAAGAATCTGCAAAAACTGCTGGAAACGATGAAAGACGTACCGGACGACCAACGTCAGGCGCGTTTCCACTGCGTGCTGGTATATCTGCGTCACGCGGAAGATCCCACTCCACTGGTATGCCACGGTAGCTGGCCAGGCGTGATTACTCGTGAACCAGCGGGCACTGGTGGCTTTGGTTATGATCCAATCTTCTTCGTACCTTCCGAAGGGAAAACCGCTGCCGAACTGACCCGCGAAGAAAAGAGCGCCATTTCCCACCGTGGTCAGGCATTGAAACTGCTGCTGGACGCTTTACGTAATGGTTAAATTACCGCCGCTGAGTCTCTACATTCACATCCCGTGGTGCGTGCAGAAATGCCCGTACTGCGATTTCAACTCTCACGCGTTGAAAGGAGAAGTGCCGCACGACGATTATGTTCAGCATCTGCTTAGCGATCTGGACAACGATGTGGCTTACGCTCAGGGCCGTGAAGTAAAGACAATCTTTATTGGCGGTGGTACGCCGAGCCTGCTTTCCGGCCCGGCGATGCAAACGCTGCTGGACGGCGTGCGTGCGCGTTTGCCGCTGGCAGCGGATGCAGAAATTACGATGGAAGCGAACCCTGGTACGGTAGAAGCAGATCGCTTTGTCGATTATCAGCGTGCTGGTGTGAACCGCATCTCTATTGGTGTGCAGAGTTTTAGCGAAGAAAAGCTGAAACGACTTGGGCGCATTCATGGCCCGCAAGAAGCGAAACGAGCTGCGAAGCTGGCGAGCGGTTTAGGGTTACGTAGCTTTAACCTTGATTTGATGCATGGGCTGCCGGATCAATCACTGGAAGAGGCGCTAGGCGATCTGCGCCAGGCTATTGAACTGAATCCGCCGCATCTTTCCTGGTATCAACTGACCATCGAACCTAATACGCTGTTTGGCTCGCGCCCTCCTGTACTGCCGGACGATGACGCGCTGTGGGACATTTTCGAACAGGGGCATCAGTTATTAACCGCAGCGGGTTATCAGCAATATGAAACTTCCGCTTACGCCAAACCAGGTTATCAGTGCCAGCACAATCTCAACTACTGGCGTTTTGGCGACTACATCGGTATTGGCTGCGGCGCGCACGGCAAAGTGACCTTCCCGGATGGGCGCATTCTGCGTACCACCAAAACGCGTCATCCGCGTGGTTTTATGCAGGGAAGATATCTGGAAAGCCAGCGTGATGTCGAAGCTGCAGATAAACCGTTTGAGTTCTTTATGAATCGCTTCCGTCTGCTGGAAGCCGCGCCGCGCGTGGAGTTTAGCCAGTATACTGGCCTTTCTGAAGAAGTTATTCGCTCTCAGTTAGACGAGGCCATCGCTCAGGGTTATCTCACAGAATGTGCGGATTACTGGCAGATAACGGAACATGGTAAATTATTCTTAAACTCACTTCTTGAATTATTCCTCGCTGAGTAATCATTAATGCGCCTGCGGGCGCATTAATCACTTCTTTTACCCCCCGTTAATTAACTTCGGCAAAAATATATTTCTTACTGAATAAATATCGACGATATTTATTATATATATTTAGTGAATATTTACTCATCATTTATTGATTATAAACATGTACAACCTGGCGCACAAATTTAATATTTAATTTCTGACTTTATTTCAAGTTGTGATAAACATAGACAAGTTGTCAGACAGGTTAACCAATTTGTCGCACAAAGCACTGATAAGCACAATTAGATATCAACCAATTTCCATCCTTCAACAGGGAGTTTTTTTATGAAAATGAGGTCATTTACCCGCTCATTAGTCTGCGCATCCTTGCTGGCTCTGGTTAGCACTGGCGTAAACGCCGCAGAAAAAGTGACGTTAAAGTTAGCACACAACCTGGAAAGAAGTCATGTTGTACATCAGAGTTTTGAAGAGCTGGCGAAAGAGGTAAAACAGCTGTCAAAAGGTAATATGGTGATCCGTATTTATCCCAGCAGCCAGATGGGTAATGCGCGAGAAACTATGGAATTGTTGCAAAATGGCGCACTGGATATGACCAAAGGTTCCGCCAGTGATCTGGAGTCTTTTGATAATATTTATGCTATCTATAATTTGCCGTTCTTATTTAAAGATCAGGTGCACTTCAACAAAGTGGTTTTTGGTGAAGTTGGTAAAGAAATTATGGACTCAACAAAAGATAAAGGCTTTTTTGCTTTATCAGCTTATGTAGCGGGTACACGCAGTTTCTATGCGAAAAAACCGATTACTAAGCCAGAAGATCTTAAAGGGCTGAAAATTCGTGTTCAGCCAAGCCCGACCACCATCAAAATGATTGAACTGATGGGTGGCTCACCCACTCCAATTTCATTTGGCGAAGTTTATACTGCGATGCAACAAGGCGTAGTGGATGGCGCAGAAAATAATGTACCTTCCTGGGTGCAGACTCGACATATCGAAATTGCCAAAGTCTTTTCTGAAGATGAACACGCCTCAATTCCTGACTTTTTGGTTATCTCCACCAAAACATGGAATAAATTAACCCCAGAACAGCAACAAATCCTCGAAACAGCGGCGAAGAAATCCGAAGCTTATCAACAAAAATTGTGGGAAAAAATTGACGCTGACACACGTGCTCAGGCGAAAGCTATGGGTGGTGAAATCGTTAAGGTTGATAAAGCCCCATTCCGTGCCGCAGTTCAACCTCTGTTTGACGACTTCAAAAAAGATCCAAAACAAGCTGCTTTGTTAGAGAAATTCGACAACGCTGCTCAATAATATTTCGGGCCAGTCTCTGGCCCTGATTTTCCAGGATGCTTACAATGATATTTAACCGCCTGAAACTTGCGGTAGACCGCGTCATTGCCGCGTTTTCTGTCGCCGTCATGCTTGCTCTGGTTGTATGCGTAGTCTGGCAAGTATTTAGCCGCTACGTACTTAACCAGCCAAGTACATTAACCGATGAGCTGGCACGCTTTTTGATGATCTGGGTAGGATTATTAGGTGCTGCATATACCGTCGGCGCGCAGAGACATCTCTCTATCGATTTAATTGCTCTCGCCCTGAATAAGCGCAAGCAATTACTTCTTAGTATAGTCATTAACATTCTCATTTTAGGTTTTGCCGGTTCGGTCATTGTGACTGGTGGCCTGAAATTAATTGATAAAACGCTGGCAACATCACAAGTATCTGCCGCTATGCAAATACCGATGGGATACGTATATATCATTCTGCCATTAAGTGGAGTGGTGATGATGTTTTATGCCTTGTGTTTTATTAATCAAAGCATTCAACAACTGAAACAACCTGCGCAGGAGGCCAATTAATGGATAGTTATATCGCGATTACACTGTTTGGCTGTTTTTTTGTGCTGGTCTTTATTGGTGTGCCCATTTCGTTCTCAATCGGTATTGCCACTGTAGCTTCAATGCTTTTGATGTTTCCCTGGGATATCGCGGCAATCACTGTTTCGCAACGACTGGCTAATGGACTGGATAACTTTGCCCTGTTGGCAATCCCCTTTTTCATCTTTGCCGGAACGCTGATGAACAGCGGCGGTATTGCGATACGCTTGATTAACCTCGCCCAGGTAATGGTTGGCCGCGTTCCTGGTTCGCTTGGTCATGTGAACGTCCTGGCGAATATGATGTTTGGTTCCATTTCTGGTTCAGCCGTTGCGGCAGCTGCTGCCGTTGGTGGCACACTGAATCCCATTCAGACCAAAGAAGGTTATGATCCGGCATTTTCTACCGCTGTAAACGTCTCATCTTGTATTACTGGATTACTGATACCGCCCTCAAACGTGTTAATTGTGTTTTCCCTGACAGCTGGCGGCGTTTCTGTAGCATCGCTATTTATGGCGGGATATTTGCCAGGGATCTTAATGGGTCTCGCGGTAATGATAGTCTGCGGCATTATTGCTAAACGCCGTGGCTACCCGCTTTCAGAAAGAGCAACCTTCGCTCAGGCCTGTAAAGCGTTTCTGGATGCCTTACCAAGTTTGCTTCTGGTGTTCATTGTGATGGGCGGCATTCTGGGCGGCATTTTTACCGCAACTGAAGCGTCTGCGATTGCCGTTGTCTACACATTTATTCTCTCGGTGCTGATTTACCGGGAAGTAAAATGGCGCGATTTACCCAAACTGATTCTGGAATCGGTTGTTACCACTTCGATTGTATTACTGTTGATCGGTTTTTCCGTGGGCATGTCCTGGGCAATGACCAATGCTGATATTCCTTATATGATCAGCGACGCGTTGATGGGGATTTCTGATAACCCACTGGTCATATTGCTGCTGATTAATATCGTCTTATTAATTGTCGGCATCTTTATGGACATGACACCGGCTGTACTAATCTTCACACCAATCTTCTTGCCGATTGCACAAGAGCTGGGAATGGATCCGGTACATTTCGGTATTATGATGGTGGCTAACCTTTGTATTGGGCTGTTAACACCGCCGGTGGGTAGTGCGCTATTTGTTGGTTGTTCTATTTCAGGTGTGAAGATTCAACATTTGATCAAACCATTGCTGCCATTTTATGCCGCATTGTTAATCGCGTTGATGATGATCACTTACATCCCGCAAATATCCTTGTTCATTCCACAGCTACTAGGGCTAATGTAAAAAATAATTTGCCGGATAACTTTTTATATTATCCGGCAAAGGCACTTAACATGAGTTACTTAATCACCCCATTGCGCCGCAATTGTTCGGTATCTTTTTTCCAGCGTTCATTAGCCTGGTTGATATCGTCAATTTTCATCAAAATCGCGACTTTTTTACTGTTTATTTCTGAAACTTTCATCGTTAACGGATATTGCCCTTTTTCGAGCGTTATCCAGTCATCCTGCAATTTACGGCTAAGTTTTTGTGATTGCAGAAAAGTCTGTCGCCGTTGTTCGTTGATATCGAAATCTCGTTTCTGCTGAATCGGCACTTCATAACACTCTTCACTCTGTTTATGACATGCCGCAATCGCCGGTTGATAAACCTCTTTGTCATATTTAACCGCGAACGCCTCGCTATCATTCTGTTTATTAAACTCATCCCGCTGTTGATGGATTTTTTTAAAGGCGTCTTCGCGAGTCATTTGCTTGCCATTTGCATCTTTTCCCCAATATGCATCTGCTGCTTTCTGCGCCGCCACCATTTGCTTATCAAGCGCTTTCACTTCCTTTTCCAGCGCAGGAATCGAGTTCTTCTGGGTATTCAACGCAGTCTCAAGCTGACTAAAGCGATAATTGAAATCTTCGCTATTCACGATCAGATATTTATTATTCGTTTTGATATCGTCGACCACCCGCCCACGATCGCTGGCTGCCGCCTGAAAAGAGTAAAAGTTCACCGACCAGCCAGACGCGGGCGTTCCTTTACTGGTTAACATCGCCGAGAATTTTACCGGTTTATCTTTCGTCCAGGTCTGTTCGAGCAGTTCGTAATCTGCCAACTGACCGACCCAGGTATAGAGATCGTCACTGGAAGAGACATCGCCTTCCGCTGACCAGGTGGCCTGATTACCCTTAGCATCAAGATTTTTTAAGGTGATGGCATCAAGCTTGAGAATGCCGTGATACTGCTTTTTGAATTGATCTTTTAAGATATTTTCAGTTGGCGATTCGCCATCTGCCCAGACATTACCAGTCATCAACATAAGCAGCGCCGTGCCAACAATCCATTGCTTTTTCACCCGAAAACCCTCTCGCGGAATAATTTATTCCGGTGATTATCATCAGGGTAATGAAAATTGGCAATGGACGTAAGTCTGAAGTGAAAAAGCCCCGGCACGATACCGGGGCGAGGTGATTAGTACTGATTGAAGATCTGCTGGATCTGCTGCGGATCTTTAGTTTGCGTCAGAGCCAGTTGCAGCAGAACGCGCGCTTTTTGCGGGTTCAACGTGCCGGAGGCCACGAAGCCGTATTTCGCATCATCCACTTCAGCATCCTGAGTGGTAGCGCCCGTCGGTACGCGGGAAGAACGCACGACTGCAGTGCCGTTTTTCGCGGCGGTCGCCAGAGTGTCAAATACGGTTTTATACAGGTTGCCGTTACCCACACCAGCGCTAACAATGCCATCATAGCCCGCATCTACCAGTGCTTTAGCCGGAAGATCGGATGCGTTAGCGTAGTTATAAACAATGCCGACTTTCGGCAGTTCATTCAGTTTAGAGACATCGAACGGCGTGTCGCTGGTGTGCTTACGTGCCGGGGTACGTTGGTAGTCAATCTTACCGTTGTGAATGTAACCCAGAGGACCGTAGTTAACAGACTTGAAGGTCGCTACGTCGGTGGTGTTGGTTTTGGTGACATCGCGACCGTCCAGTACGGTGTCGTTCATCACCACCAGCACGCCACGATTAGCGGAGGCTTTATCAGCTGCGGTCACTACCGCGTTATACAGGTTGAATGGACCGTCTGCGCTCATGGACGTGGACGGGCGCATTGCGCCGACCATCACCACCGGTTTGTCGCATTTTACCGTCAGGTCGAGGAAGTAAGCGGTTTCTTCCATCGTGTCGGTACCGTGGGTAATGACGAAGCCGTCAGTTTTATCGCAGTCGGTGTTAATTTTTTTCGCCAGTGTCAGCCAGACATCATCGTTCATGTCCTGGGAGCCAATATTCACTACCTGCTCGCCTTTAACGTTCGCAATGTCCTTCAGTTGCGGCACCGCATTAACCAGATTTTCTACGCCAACTTTACCCGCTGTGTAGTTAGATTTGGTTGCGGAGTCACCACCACCGGCAATGGTCCCGCCGGTTGCTAAAATGGTGATATTGGGTAATGCCAATGCTGCACCACTAAAACCCATAACCAGTGCGGCAAGTGCCGTCTTTTTGAAAAACTCCATTTCATTCCTCCAGTTACGTGAACGCTACGCATTATCCCTTAGCTTTGTATGGGAAATTTGACGTTAAACAATTTACAACGTGAATATATTTTGGAGATCTACAAAGTTAGAGGCAGGTAACAAAACGAAGAATTAAACGGCATAAAAAAGTATTATGCCGTCTTAAAATAGAGGATTATTTTAAATTCCCGACCAGGGCTTTGCGACTATCTTCCAGAGTCACAACGCGGCTACAAACATCTTTGCCAAACTGTTGGAAATCTTTTTCCTGCTTTTTCCATTCGGTTTGGATTGAGGATTGCAGACCGCCCAGGCTTCCCAGCACATTCTGTAATGGGTTACCACCGCTTTTCAGCACCGCTTTCGCGCCCATTTCATTAATGCTGTCCTGTAAAATTCCGCCCATTGCCTGATTCACTAATTGCTGGCCTTCGGCGCGAACCTGATCAATGGCTTTATAGTGGAACGTCAGGCCATCGCTGCGCGTTTCGATAATGCGGTTCATCTGCTCTTTCAGCTGCGCATCAAGTTTGGTCAGACGGCTGCGCATTTTGCTGCTTTCGCCCATCTCCTGAACGATAATTTTATCCAGCGCAATACGGGCTTTCTCGACGCGGCTTTTCGCGCCTTCATCAATCCACGGCAGCGTGCTACGCAGTTCAGCCTGATAATCCTTCGCCTGCTCGCGCTGGGCGGCATTCAGGGAATATTGCTTACCGTTATACATCACGTTGCCGTCTGGCGTGATCACCAGATTGCCGTTTTCGCCCTTCACCTGCACGGTTTGCGGGCTGACAATCACATCGTCACGCGGCGTGACGCTGCACTGGTAGTCGGCGTGAGCGGTCATTGCCGTCACTGAAAGTGCTGCCGCCAGCAGCATTTTGCGCATCATAGTCTTCCCTCAAGAACAAATCAGGCCAGCATTTGCTGGCCCCAGATTGATAACAAAGTGCGCGTTTTCCATGCCGGATGCGGCGTAAACGCCTTATCCAGCCTACTCGATCGTGCATCTTTCCAGGCCTGATAAGCGTAGCACATCAGGCAGTTTTGCATTTGTCATCGCCCGTATGTTTTCTTAGTCCCACCAAACGTCGAAAAGTTCGCTGGTGCGTACCTCGCCCAGTTTGCGCTCTTCCAGCCACTTACGCACAATCGCCTGATGTTCTTCGGTGCATTTGCCGATTTCCTGCATGCAGATCAGACCTTCCCAGGCCAGATAACCGCTGCCGTCAAAGGCCAGTTTGTTCGGTTCGATAACCTCGTTAATAAAGTCATCAACGGTTTTATCAATCTGTTCTTCCGATGTACCTTCCGGGAATCGCCATGCCACCGAAAATCCTAATTCCTGGAATTCGTCGATGTGCATTTTTTTACGCAGACGACGGCTACGGTTCTTTGCCATTATTTCACCCTCTCGAACATTAAGTCCCATACTCCGTGACCAAGACGATGACCACGTTGTTCAAATTTCGTCACCGGACGTGATGCCGGACGCGGTACGTAATCATTGCTCTCTGACAGGTTTTTATAACCGTCAATAGAAGACATCACTTCAAGCATATGTTCCGCATAAGGTTCCCAGTCGGTCGCCATATGGAATACGCCCCCCAGCTGCAGTTTGCTTTTTACCAGTTCGGCAAACGGCACCTGAACGATACGGCGTTTATTATGGCGCGCTTTGTGCCACGGGTCAGGGAAAAAGAGCTGCACCATGCGCAATGAATTGTCAGGAATCATTTTATGCAGCACTTCAACCGCATCGTGACACATCACGCGCAGGTTGCTTAAGCCCTCTTCATGCGCAGAAGCCAGGCACGCACCAACGCCCGGTGAATGCACTTCAATGCCGAGGAAGTCCTGCTCGGGGCGATCTTTAGCCATTGCCACCAGCGACGCCCCCATACCGAAACCAATCTCAAGCGTCACCGGCGCTTCACGGCCAAAAAGCGCAGGGAAATCCAGCATATCTTCGCTGAACTCAACGCCCATCACCGGCCAGTAGTTTTCCAGCGCATGTTCCTGGCCTTTGGTCAGTCGCCCCTGGCGGCGCACAAAACTACGGATACGGCGCAGCGGGCGGCCGTTTTCATCAAATTCCGGTGAGATGACGTCGTTTTTCATAAAGATTTAGTCGCTTGTGAAAGTGTTCTGAAAACGGGCATTATCCAAAGTTAGTTGCCGGATGCAAGCATGATAAGGCCGTGGCTGCGGAAAGTTCCGGTTTACACCCTGCCGTCGCTGTGCTGCAATCTTGCCCCCAACAACAGTGAATTCGGTGACCATGCAAGCGTCGCAATTTTCAGCCCTGGTTCTGGACTGGTACGATAAATACGGGCGGAAAACGCTGCCCTGGCAAATTGACAAGACGCCCTACAAAGTATGGCTCTCAGAAGTGATGTTGCAACAAACTCAGGTTGCGACCGTTATCCCCTATTTTGAACGCTTTATGGCGCGCTTCCCAACGGTGACCGATCTCGCCAATGCGCCGCTCGACGAAGTTCTCCACTTGTGGACCGGGCTTGGCTATTACGCCCGCGCGCGCAATCTGCATAAAGCGGCACAACAAGTGGCGACCTTACACGGCGGTAAATTCCCGGAAACCTTTGAAGAAGTCGCGGCGTTACCGGGCGTCGGGCGTTCCACCACAGGTGCGATTCTCTCGCTTTCTCTGGGTAAGCACTTTCCGATTCTCGACGGTAACGTCAAACGGGTGCTGGCGCGCTGCTATGCTGTAAGCGGCTGGCCTGGGAAAAAAGAGGTCGAGAATAAACTGTGGAGTTTGAGCGAGCAGGTGACGCCCGCGGTCGGCGTGGAGCGGTTTAATCAGGCGATGATGGATTTGGGCGCGATGATTTGTACGCGTTCGAAACCGAAATGTTCGCTCTGCCCGCTACAAAACGGGTGTATTGCCACCGCCAACAATAGCTGGTCGCTTTATCCGGGCAAAAAACCGAAACAGACGCTACCGGAGCGCACGGGTTACTTTTTACTGTTACAGCATGATGATGAGGTATTGCTGGCGCAGCGTCCGCCGAGCGGATTGTGGGGCGGTTTATACTGTTTCCCGCAGTTTGCCGATGAAGAAAGTTTGCGACTATGGCTGGCGCAACGGCAGATTGCTGCCGATAACCTGACGCAACTGACCGCGTTTCGGCATACCTTCAGCCATTTCCACTTAGATATTGTGCCTATGTGGCTTCCCGTGTCGTCATTCACCGGCTGCATGGATGAAGGCAATGCGCTCTGGTATAACTTAGCGCAACCGCCGTCAGTTGGCCTGGCGGCTCCCGTGGAGCGTTTGTTACAGCAGTTACGCACTGGCGCGCCGGTTTAGCGCGTGAGTCGATAAAGAGGATGATTTATGAGCAGAACGATTTTTTGTACTTTCCTGCAACGTGAAGCAGAAGGTCAGGATTTTCAGCTGTACCCCGGCGAGCTGGGAAAACGCATCTATAACGAGATCTCCAAAGAAGCCTGGGCGCAGTGGCAGCACAAACAAACCATGCTGATTAATGAAAAGAAACTCAACATGATGAATGCCGAGCACCGCAAGCTGCTGGAGCAGGAGATGGTCAACTTCCTGTTCGAGGGTAAAGAGGTGCATATCGAGGGCTATACGCCGGAAGATAAAAAATAAAAACAGTGCCGGAGCACGCCTCCGGCAACTTGCATAAAACAAACACAACACGCACCCGGAATGATGAAAAAATATCTCGCGCTGGCTTTGATTGCGCCGTTGCTCATCTCCTGTTCGACGACCAAAAAAGGCGATACCTATAACGAAGCCTGGGTCAAAGACACCAACGGTTTTGATATTCTGATGGGGCAATTTGCCCACAATATTGAGAACATCTGGGGATTCAAAGAGGTAGTGATCGCCGGTCCTAAGGACTACGTGAAATACACCGATCAATATCAGACCCGCAGCCACATCAACTTCGATGACGGTACGATTACTATCGAAACCATCGCCGGGACAGAACCTGCCGCGCATTTGCGCCGGGCAATAATCAAAACGTTGCTGATGGGGGACGATCCGAGTTCGGTCGATCTCTATTCCGACGTTGATGATATTACGATTTCGAAAGAACCTTTCCTTTACGGTCAGGTGGTGGACAACACCGGGCAGCCGATTCGCTGGGAAGGTCGCGCGAGCAACTTCGCGGATTATCTGCTGAAAAACCGTCTGAAGAGCCGCAGCAACGGGCTGCGTATCATCTACAGCGTCACCATTAACATGGTGCCGAACCACCTTGATAAACGTGCGCACAAATATCTCGGCATGGTCCGCCAGGCGTCACGGAAATATGGCGTTGATGAGTCGCTGATTCTGGCGATTATGCAGACCGAGTCATCCTTTAACCCATATGCAGTCAGCCGTTCCGATGCGCTGGGATTAATGCAGGTGGTACAACATACTGCCGGGAAAGATGTGTTCCGCTCGCAGGGGAAATCCGGCACGCCGAGCCGCAGTTTCTTGTTTGATCCTGCCAGCAATATTGATACCGGCACCGCGTATCTGGCGATGCTGAACAACGTTTATCTCGGCGGAATTGATAACCCTACATCCCGGCGTTATGCCGTCATCACCGCCTATAACGGCGGCGCAGGCAGCGTGCTGCGAGTCTTTTCGAATGACAAGATTCAGGCGGCCAATATTATTAACACCATGACGCCGGGCGATGTTTATCAAACGCTGACGACCCGCCATCCCTCTGCGGAATCTCGCCGTTATCTTTATAAAGTGAATACCGCGCAAAAATCTTACCGCCGCCGATAATTCCACTAACCGCCCCTGACGATGCTCAGGGGTAAAAATGTTATCCACATCACAATTTCGTTTTGCAAATTGGGAATGTTTGCAATTATTTGCCACAGGTAACAAAAAACCAGTCCGCGAAGTTGATAGAATCGCATCATCTCGCACGGTCAAATGTGCTTTTTCAAACACTCATCCGCATCACGATGTGAGGAAATTAACATGAATCTTAAGCTGCAGCTGAAAATCCTCTCTTTTCTGCAGTTCTGTCTGTGGGGAAGTTGGCTGACGACCCTCGGCTCCTATATGTTTGTTACCCTGAAGTTTGACGGTGCTTCTATTGGCGCAGTTTATAGTTCACTGGGTATCGCCGCGGTCTTTATGCCTGCGCTGCTGGGGATTGTGGCCGACAAATGGTTAAGTGCGAAATGGGTATATGCCATTTGCCACACCATTGGCGCTATCACGCTGTTCATGGCGGCACAGGTCACGACGCCGGAAGCGATGTTCCTTGTGATATTGATTAACTCGTTTGCTTATATGCCAACGCTTGGGTTAATCAACACCATCTCTTACTATCGCCTGCAAAATGCCGGGATGGATATCGTTACTGACTTCCCGCCAATCCGTATCTGGGGCACCATCGGCTTTATCATGGCAATGTGGGTGGTGAGCCTGTCTGGCTTCGAATTAAGCCACATGCAGCTGTATATTGGCGCAGCACTTTCCGCCATTCTGGTTCTGTTTACCCTGACTCTGCCGCATATTCCAGTTGCTAAACAGCAAGCGAATCAGAGCTGGACAACCCTGCTGGGCCTCGATGCATTCGCGCTGTTTAAAAACAAGCGTATGGCAATCTTCTTCATCTTCTCAATGCTGCTGGGCGCGGAACTGCAGATTACCAACATGTTCGGTAACACCTTCCTGCACAGCTTCGACAAAGATCCGATGTTTGCCAGCAGCTTCATCGTGCAGCATGCGTCAATCATCATGTCGATTTCGCAGATCTCTGAAACCCTGTTCATTCTGACCATCCCGTTCTTCTTAAGCCGCTACGGTATTAAGAACGTAATGATGATCAGTATTGTGGCGTGGATCCTGCGTTTTGCGCTGTTTGCTTACGGCGACCCGACTCCATTCGGTACTGTACTGCTGGTACTGTCGATGATCGTTTACGGTTGCGCATTCGACTTCTTCAACATCTCTGGTTCGGTGTTTGTCGAAAAAGAAGTTAGCCCGGCAATTCGCGCCAGTGCGCAGGGGATGTTCCTGATGATGACTAACGGCTTCGGCTGTATCCTCGGCGGCATCGTGAGCGGTAAAGTGGTTGAGATGTACACCCAAAACGGCATTACCGACTGGCAGACCGTATGGTTGATTTTCGCTGGTTACTCCGTGGTTCTGGCCTTCGCGTTCATGGCGATGTTCAAATATAAACACGTTCGTGTCCCGACAGGCACACAGACGGTGAGCCACTAATTACGCAAAGAAAAACGGGTCGCCAGAAGGTGACCCGTTTTTTTCTTACTTCAACACATAACCGTACAATCGTTTCATGCCATCTGCATCGGTTTCGCTATAGACACCTTGCAGCTCCGGCGAAAATCCCGGCAACAAATTCACCCCTTCTTCCAGCGCAAGGAAATAACGTTGAACCGCCCCACCCCAGACTTCTCCGGGTACCACGCAAAGCACGCCTGGTGGATAAGGCAACGCCCCTTCTGCCGCAATTCGCCCTTCGGCATCACGAATCCGCACCAACTCCACTTCACCGAGAATATAAGCGCTATGCGCATCCTGGGGATTCATCACCACTGACGGGAAACTCTGCTGGCGGAACATCGCTTTTTGTAGGTCTTTGACGTCGAAACTGACATACAGATCGTGCATCTCCTGACACAACTTGCGCAGGGTGTAGTCGCGATAGCGCACCGGATATTTGTTATAAACGCTCGGCAACACCTCCGCCAGCGGTGAGTCATCCTCAATATGCTGTTCAAACTGCGCCAACATCGCCACCAGTTGTGCCAGCTTCTCGTGGCTTTCCGCCGGAGTTAATAAGAACAGAATGGAATTGAGATCGCACTTCTCCGGCACAATGCCGTTCTCACGCAGATAGTGCGCCAGAATCGTCGCCGGAACGCCAAAGTCGCTATATTCGCCAGTTTCGGCATTGATACCTGGTGTAGTGAGTAACAGCTTGCACGGATCAACAAAATACTGATCAGCGGCATATCCTTCAAAGCCGTGCCACTTCGCCCCCGGCTCAAAACTGAAAAAACGGCGGTCGCTGGCTAACACTGACGTCGGATATTCCTGCCACAATTTGCCATCAACAACGGGCGGGATAAACGGGCGGAACAGCTTACAGCGCGCAAGAATAGCCTTGCGCGCTTCAATCCCTATCTCAACGCACTCCGCCCACAGCCGACGCCCACTCTCCCCTTCATGAATTTTGGCGTTAACGTCCAGCGCGGCGAACAGCGGATAGAACGGGCTGGTAGAAGCATGGAGCATAAAGGCATTATTCAACCGCTTATGCGGGCAAAAACGCGCCTGTCCACGGATATGGTTATCTTTTTTATGGATCTGCGACGTCTGTGAGAATCCCGCCTGCTGTTTGTGCACCGACTGGGTCACAAAGATCCCCGGATCGTTTTCGTTAAGTTCTAACAGCAGCGGCGAGCTATCCGCCATCATCGGGATAAACTGTTCGTAACCGACCCACGCGGAATCAAACAGAATGTAATCACACAGATGCCCAACGGTATCGATCACCTGACGGGCGTTATAGACAGTGCCGTCATAGGTTCCCAGCTGAATAATCGCCAGGCGAAACGGGCGCGGCAGGTCGGCTTTTTCTGGCGCAACGTCGCGAATTTGCTGGCGCAGATACTCTTCATTAAAACAGTGCGCATCAATACCGCCAATGAAACCAAACGGGTTACGTGAAGCTTCCAGATAGACCGGCGTCGCCCCCGCCTGAATCAGCGCGCCGTGATGATTCGACTTATGGTTGTTACGGTCGAAGAGCACCAGATCGCCACGCGTTAACAGCGCATTCGTCACCACTTTATTCGCTGCCGATGTGCCGTTCAGTACAAAATAGGTTTTATCGGCATGAAAGACTTTGGCTGCGAATTTCTGCGCATCCTTCGCCGATCCTTCATGAATAAGCAGATCGCCCAATTTTACGTCAGCGTTACACATATCGGCGCGAAAGATGTTCTCGCCAAAGAAATCGTAAAAATGGCGTCCGGCAGGATGCTTTTTAAAGAACGCACCATGTTGATGTCCAGGGCAAGCAAAGGTGCTGTTGCCCATCTCAACGTACTGCGTCAGCGTGTCATAAAACGGTGGCAGCAAATTCTCTTCATACTGACAGGCTGCGGATTCCAGCTCCAGCCACTGCTGCTCGTTGCCGTTGATTACCGCCGTAACGCCCGCAGGTAATTCATCAACATGTTCGGAATACAAAAACACCGGTAGATGAAAACCGGTGCGCTTAAGCAACGCAAGAATGCCACTGCGACTATCCGCAGCGGTAATGACGACTGCCGCGACGTCCGTAAAATCAGTATCTCCCAACGCCACCACGCGGCGATGAGTAGAAAGTTGGGATACCAGTTCACTACTGGCGGCAATATTCATTGATTTCATAAGCGCAAAACCCGTTTCGGGGAAGTAAGAATACCGGACAAGGTGAAAAACCCTGCCCCACGAGATATGGGTCAAACTGGTCACCAGCTCCGACCGCCAGACATCAGTAAAAGCAGAAACGCTCTGATTTTACTGTTGTCCTGCAGTGAGCGTGCGTTAACTTCACCGCATGAGCAGAAAAAGGGAGGAGTTTCGCGCGAAACGGCGATAAGCGAGAGAATGTAAGGAGGTGGCGTGCATCGGGCAAACTCCGTACAGAGAGGAGAAAATTCGCGCAATCATGGCACCTTTCACCAGAGCGTGCAAGCCAGGACTTTGCGAACAAACAAGCCATCGAAGGTGCCAAACGGTCATAATAAGAAAATCAGACAATGCAGCTAACAGGAACTCTTGTGGTCATCGGTCCTTTTATCAACGCAAGTGCAGTATTACTGGGTGGCGTTCTCGGTGCACTCCTTAGTCAACGCTTACCGGAACGTATCCGCGTCTCCATGACATCAATTTTTGGTCTGGCATCGCTGGGGATTGGTATTTTACTGGTGGTGAAATGCGCCAACCTTCCGGCGATGGTTTTAGCAACCTTACTCGGTGCATTAATCGGCGAAATTTGTCTGCTGGAAAAAGGCGTCAATACCGCGGTCACCAAAGCACAAAATCTGTTTCGCCACTCACGTAAGAAGCCAGCGCATGAATCTTTTATTCAGAATTATGTCGCGATTATTGTCCTGTTTTGCGCCAGCGGCACCGGGATCTTCGGGGCGATGAACGAAGGGATGACCGGCGATCCGAGTATTTTAATCGCCAAGTCATTTCTCGATTTCTTTACGGCGATGATCTTCGCCTGCTCGCTGGGTATTGCGGTGTCGGTGATTAGCATTCCATTACTGTTCATCCAGTTAACACTGGCGTGGGCTGCCGCGCTGATATTACCGCTGACCACACCGTCGATGATGGCAGACTTCAGCGCCGTAGGCGGTTTATTGCTGCTGGCAACCGGATTACGCATCTGTGGCATTAAAATGTTCCCGGTGGTCAACATGCTTCCAGCACTCCTTCTGGCAATGCCGCTTTCCGCCGCCTGGACCGCCTGGTTTGCCTGACAATGCGTGCAATAGCGGCAAAGTGATGATAGATTGTGCAGTCTGCAGTAAATTGAAGAAATTTGATTGACGAGACGAGGCGAATCAGGTTTAATGCGCCCCGTTGCCCGGATAGCTCAGTCGGTAGAGCAGGGGATTGAAAATCCCCGTGTCCTTGGTTCGATTCCGAGTCCGGGCACCAAATTCATATAAACGGACCTCCACGGAGGTCCGTTTTTCGTTTCAGGACGCCACGATTTAAGCGTTCTGCCTCCAAATCAATTCTACCGAACTCAACCAGATTCCCCCCACATCAACCTCATTGTGTGGGTATAATTGTGGGCATACCCCAGTTCGACAGAATTTGTACCCTCTTTAACGCATTCAGAAGGCTGAACTATGGCACTGACTGACGCAAAAATCCGGGCAGCAAAGCCTACTGACAAGGCTTATAAACTCACTGACGGGGCTGGCATGTTCCTGCTGGTACATCCTAATGGTTCCCGTTACTGGCGTCTCCGTTATCGTATTCTGGGTAAGGAGAAGACTCTGGCACTTGGTGTGTATCCAGAAGTTTCTCTCTCCGAAGCTCGTACAAAACGGGATGAGGCCCGAAAACTGATTTCAGAGGGGATTGACCCTTGCGAACAGAAAAGAGTTAAAAAAGTAGTCCCTGATTTACAGCTCTCTTTTGAACATATTGCACGACGCTGGCATGCCAGTAATAAACAATGGGCACAATCACACAGCGATAAAGTACTCAAAAGCCTCGAGACACACGTTTTCCCCTTTATCGGCAACCGGGATATCACAACTCTCAATACCCCGGACCTGCTTATCCCTGTTCGTGCTGCAGAAGCAAAACAAATTTATGAAATCGCTAGTCGTCTGCAGCAAAGAATATCTGCTGTAATGCGTTACGCCGTACAGTCTGGCATCATCAGATATAACCCGGCTCTGGATATGGCTGGTGCATTGACCACGGTAAAACGCCAGCATCGCCCCGCTCTGAATCTTTCACGCCTGCCTGAACTTCTGTCGCGTATTGACGGTTATAAAGGCCAGCCTGTCACCCGGCTTGCCGTTATGCTGAATTTACTGGTTTTTATTCGTTCCAGTGAACTCAGATATGCCCGCTGGTCTGAAATTGATATTGACAATGCCATGTGGACTATTCCAGCCGAACGCGAACCTCTGCCTGGCGTAAAATTCTCACACCGGGGCTCCAAGATGCGGACACCACATCTTGTGCCACTCAGTAAACAGGCTGTAGCCATACTGACAGAACTTCAGACATGGGCAGGTGAAAATGGTCTGATATTTACGGGTGCACATGACCCGCGTAAACCAATCAGTGAAAATACTGTAAATAAAGCCCTGAGGGTGATGGGGTATGACACAACCCAGGAAGTCTGTGGCCATGGATTCCGGGCGATGGCGTGCAGTGCATTGATTGAATCAGGTTTGTGGTCCCGCGATGCTGTGGAACGTCAGATGAGCCATCAGGAACGTAACGGTGTACGTGCTGCTTACATTCATAAAGCAGAACATCTGGAAGAACGCCGCTTGATGCTACAATGGTGGGCCGATTTTCTGGATGCAAACAGAGAAAGATTTATCAGTCCATTTGAATATGCAAAGATTAATAATCCATTAAAACTGTAATCATCCCGGGCAAATACCCTGGAACTACTCCAGGATTATTTTCTTTGTTAAAAAAAGACAAACGGTGTTGACTGATGTATTTACTGTTTACCTGATTGCTCCCTGCATGGGGATTATCAGAATCCGCGGTTATTCATTATTTATATATTCAATAAAAAAAGTAACCTCATAAAAAATCCCGCACTCACAGGGTGATGCGGGATAACTGACGTAAGGAATGCTGCCGGGATTTGGTGGTCCCTTGTGCTGATACGAATGCAGATTCTATTTTATACATAATACTTTTCAGTACAAGCGACTGTATTACAGTTTGCCATATATGATTACCTGTGATCCGGAAGAATAAGTGGTTGCAGTTTCAGACTGTCCGCCGGTACAAGTTCGCTCAGAATAACCAACCTGAGTTGCAATATCGACAATGTACTCGCCCTGCTAGCGCATTTGCTTTACCATCTAAAAGTCTTCTTGCTCAGTATGTTGATGTCCTTTCTGATGTGAGAACCTCTAGGAAACAACATGTTGGATGGTTCGAGACAATCCAAATGGTGATTTACCGTCTTATATCATTGGCGCTGACACCCCGGCGTTCCAGTTCGTCAATACGAGGAGAACATCCGTCAAGGCGGGGTAATAAAGCTCTCAAGCGGTCATTGTTCCTGACAGCCTTCGCTGCACTCATAGCCCCAATATCCAAGGCCTACTACACACACAAAATGAGGCAGGGAAAACGACATAACTAGGTGTTTATCGCCCTAGCAAGACAACGCAGAGACGTTCTGTTCACCATAATATCTGACGGAGCTTTATATACCCAGTAGGCATAATGAACATGCTTAAAAACTGAACAGGAGATCCCCGGAGTATGCCTGTATGTCATCAATTTCTTTGCAGGTGTAATATACCTTTTACACCTGCGGCCCCACTTCTAAATTTTATGCTGAATTTCAGAAAAGAAATATTCAATGTTCTAATTTTTGTGATTAACAACAATGCAAATAAGACACAATAACTTATGCCCAAGTCACTTGATGAATTAAGCCATGCTGAAAACTGGTTGAATCACAGATTATAAAGGCAGAAATCAAGAATAAATGATTTCTTCGGTAAAAAAATGCTGTTCTGTCAATTACCGTACTATCGTACAGGGCTGCCCCCATGATGAAGAACGTGGCTAAAACGATAGGAAAAAGACTGAACGGCATGCTCCATGGTGTATCAAATGGAAATGAGGAATCAATGAACAATAAGATCAGGATGCTGAGAATAAAAGCCAGACAATACTGCAACCGGGAGCGTTTTAAGCCAAGAGAGATACTCCACTATGAGAAACTGAATATGCTATTCTGAAGTTTCCCACCATGACCGGGGAGGGCACATAGAAATACTCTATTTTTACCTTTGCAGAATTCTGAATGACGTAATGCAAATTACGACGGAATGGTTATAATAATATAACTGTGAACTCACATATGAATCACTGCACAATATAAAACCGAAGGAGTATCAACTTCACCATTATTTGTCCGGAATCTCAACAAGTTCATGGAACTAAAACGGGAATGTATACTCGAGCATTTTTAAGAAAAGTCACTTACATAGACTGGCAAACAAGATTACTATACAGTCTTTCTATATTCTTTAATAAACGAACATAGCTCAACAGCCTGACCAAAGTAATAACCTTGAAAATAATCAACTCCCAGCAACATTAATTTATTTACTAACTCCATATTTTCAACTCCTTCCGCGATAGTTTTTATATTTAACTTCTTGGACAATTCAAGAATTGTTTCTATAATGTAATGAGACTGTTTACAACGTTCTAAACCCTGTGTAAACATCTTATCTACTTTTATAAAGTCCACTGTAAAACATTCTAGATAAAATAAATTTGAATACCCCGTACCAAAATCATCTAAAGCAAATTGCACACCCGATTCCTTTAGACAATGAAAGGTGGATATGGTTTTGCTATCCATAGTAAAAAAATACTGCTCCGTTAATTCAAGAACTAATGACAGGTTATTTTTTTTTGCAACTCTTATACAGGTAGATATGAATTTTTTATTATGCAATAGAGATGGAGTGACATTTAAGTGAAGAATAAAACCCTCACCATTAAATTTATTTTCACCATCAAAATTAACAACCACTTCATTGATTATAGAACAAGTAAGCTCAGACAGAATCCCAGCTTTCTCCATATTATCTATAAAACTATCTGGATAAATTACTCCTCTATCAGAGGTATGCCAACGGACAAGCAACTCGCCACCAATAATTTTATGGTTGCTGGCACAAACAATAGGCTGAATGTATGGTTTGAATTCTCGTTTCTGTATTGCCTGCAATAAACTATCAGAACCCGATGTGACGTCACCTCTGATATCATTAAACACTTGAAGTACTCCTTTATTTCTTTGTTAATCAGCAAGACTACATCAATATATATTATAGAATATCAACGGATAATACAGCACTACCATCAAACCCTCCGGCAACGGGGTTTGCGTCCTGAAAACGTACTGTAATCGGCACCTGATATGTTCCTTGATTTACTTCCAGAATTTTAGATGAACTGTCATTATCAAAATTCAGAGAACAGCTACCAGAACCACATTTTGTTTTGTTATTGACCCCATCGACGATATCGGTACCTTTAAGAGATAGTGATACCTTTGCCGGGGCATTACAAGTAAGAGAAAAATTAACCTTTTTCTCCACACCTGATTTTGCTTCATCCGGAGTAATATTATCACCCATATTAACACTCAAACTTTGTTCACCAACATTACACTTTGAGCTTATCGTTATGCTGATGCCTTTAGAGTCTACCGGAGAAAAAGATTTCATGGATACAGGAAATTCTCGCCAGCCTCCGCCATTTTTACCGTCATAATTCCCTTTATTCTCTTCATATGCAACTTTTACTGGTAACTGTATAGAATAAACCCCCGGCCATGCAGTGCCCCTGTCTATTTCAATATTCACCCCACTGACAGATGCAACCCCAAAATCATAAGTTCCCCCGACATCCCTGCATCCGTATGTATTTACCCATGTATGGTAACCTACAGACGTTACAACTGTTTTGACACCTGCAGTTTGAGTGCCCGAAACCTCCAGTTCGCTGGTTATTCGATATTTTAGTCCGTCAGGGGTTGTCTGCCATGCTTCCGGATACTGTATCCAGTATCGATAAGTTCCATCAAGCGTTACAAAAGTATCCATATTTTTTGCAGCTCTTTTTATTACAGTTGACAAGCCCCCCGCCTGTAAATTGAGAGGAAAAATCCCGGATGTATTGCCATCAAAACTGACATTGACTGAGGCACTTGGTAGAGTATTATTCGCCCAAAGGAGGTTACAGTAGCTTTCGGCTTCTGCAGATAATGGGAGTAAAGAAAAGAAAGATATTCCCAATATTTTTTTGACATATTTCATATGTAATCTCTAAAAACTAAACTCACAAATAAACTATGTTTATAAGTGCACTGGCACTAAACTCCCCGCTATTAATTGTAACACCTTCAGCCTTATATATTTTTGCTGTAAACGTGAACGTCGTCCTCTCAACATTTTTTTCAGAGAGCGCATTAATAACTTCGTATCCATACCCGGATGAGCCACTACCTAAGATAAGATGGTTTCCAGTTCCCTCCCCCCCCTGATAAAGTTCAATTCCAAGTCCATCAATATTTGTCGCCAGAACATTATCTTTCCCGGTCATACTCTGTCCAGTCATCTTTACATATGCCTCGCCCTGATGATATGGACAATAAACCGGGAAACTAACTACTTTGATATGTTCCTTTGTGTCAAGTTCACTCACCCTGATATTACCAAAATCAACATCAACAGGATTACTGTTATTTATCTGGCATGGCGGAATTATAATCGTTCCCGTGATGTTGATTGGAATATCAACTGCCCATAAATCAGATAAAAAGGAAAGGAGCGTTAATAAAAAGACTGTTATTCTCAAATCTTTCTCCTGATATAAAACAAGGAGGTAACAAGATGGTTATTAAGACACAACGAGATAATAATGATGCCAGCGTACTGTGCCTATTCATACATTATATTCAAATGCATTACCCCCCTGTTACTGTCAGATGTTTTATGCGCAGTAACAGGCATTTGTGTTTTAGCTATCTTTTGATATTGAGCTTCATTTATATAATAAGTGATCTGATTATCACCATGTTGTAAATTCTTTCTACTTAATCCACCGTTTCGCCATGCGGATAGCAGAATTTGATCTTTGCCTGTTTTCAACACAGCGCTTTGCTTCACAACAATATTCCCATGCTCTGTTGACTGGCGTTCCGGTATGTCAGAATGCCCATCACCACAACGTGATACCTTAAGATTGAGTACATATCTCCCTTTATCTTTCTGCAGGGGGAAGTTAACTTCTGGCGTATCCAGTATGCACGGAGATGACACTAATGCACCTTTGACGTTCAGAGCTCCTGTCCGCCCATTGTGCTCAGTGACCCACTGATGACGGCTTTCATCTGCTACGAAAAAATCATCCCGCGTCAACAATTCATCCGCCTGTGAGACACCGTTCATACTGCAACTCCCCAGCACAACTGCCAGATAAAATTCTATCGTTGCCCTGTTCATCTCCGACACCTCCGGACAATTCTTTTTCCTGCTTTCTTATTTCTTCACTGCGGTACAGCGGCTACCACCACAGGAGAACTGCAGCACCGGACGTCCGCCGTAGTCATTGATGTAACTCAGGTATGGTGTGTTGTATGTTCCTGATTTCACCATCTGTGTTGACTTCGGTGCCAGCATCACAGCATCAAATTCACCTTCTCTGGCCTGCTTTTCGCTGCCGCCAATGCCAATTACAGTCACGTAATACGGTGTCGGATTATCAATCCGATACCCTCCGCTGGTCTTATTCAGCACCAACTGATCCTGCCATACCGCATTGGGCTTTGCTTTAATGGATTCAGGCCGATAAAACAGTTTTATTTTTGTCTGCAGGGCTATCTGCAACACATTTGCCTTATCGCTTTTAGGGGGAATTTCCCGAAGACTGAAGTAAAAAAGGGATTCCCTGTCCTGTGGCAGGCGACTGATGTCAGGTGTACTGGTCAGACGAACCATACTCTTTGAGCCGGGTTCCAGACGCTGTACTGGCGGAGTGGCAATAATCGGGCCTGTGGTGATTTTTTCTTTCTTTTCATTCTCCACCCATGCCTGGGCCAGATAGGGAAGCTGTTTGTTATCATTGGCGATATTCAGTGTCATCGATTTCTCATCGCCATTAAAAATCGCACGTGTGCGGTCCAGGGAGACAGCAGCCTGGGCTGCAGGTACTGCGCTCAGACACGCTACCGCCATCAGCGTTTTTTTCAGCGCCGGTTTCATTTTCTGCATATTTTCTGCTCTCTGTTTCTTTACATTTTTCTGCCGGGATATACAGACGATCGCCGGCGTGTATAACGTCACTTCACCTGACGACAGGGCAGCAGCAACTGTTGTGCCGGGTCCGGATGTGCCGGGATGTCCACCACACACTGTGTCCGGCCGTCCCAGCCGACGTTCAGGGTTTCTCCCGGATTCACTCCGCTCAGCCAGGCCAGACCGCTGTCTGCCACCATCCCCAGTTCACGGCCTTTCGCATTTGTCACGCTGGCACCAAAGGGCGGATAGCTGTTATCAGACATCCGCAACACAGCAAACAGACGGCTACCTTTCAGAACTTCGAACTCACGATAACCAATGGCCCCTTCCGTCAGAACCGACTCCACCACCGAGCGGGTGGCTTCCATATCTTCCGGCAGCTTGTTCAGGTCTACTGATGTGGTGTTGCGGTAATAACTGCTCACATCCGTCACCACACCAATTCCCCACCGGTTGGTATAAACCCGACCACCGTCAACCGGCACACCTCCGACACCATCGGTATCCACCAGAAGACGGGTTCCTCCGTTCATTCCTCCGGCATGTAACGCGGCTCCTTTCATCGTGACCGTCGCCCCCCCCGATGCACTCATCCCGAATGAGCTGTATCCGTTCTCCACGGCAGAGAAACTGGCTGACAGATTTGTCAGGGAACCGTTATGGTTGTAATAGGCACTCATTTGCCGTTGTGACGGCTGACCACCGCCACTGTTCACGCCGGCATTCAGGCTGTAACTGCTCAGGCCGTTATTCAGTGTGTCGCTGTAACCCACCGTATTGGTGTAACGGTCGTTGCTCATGCTGCCGCTGTAGCTGGCCGTACCGGTTCCCCACGGCACGGACAGACGAACAAACGCCGAATCGTTATCCCGGTTCAGGTATTTCGAACGGGATGCAGATATCCCCAGCGCGATATTCTTAAAGCTGAACGCATCGAAGTAGCGGTTCACCGACAGCGTGTAATAGTCAGATGTCCGGCGGTCCCAGTAAGTCTGATGGCTGTACTGCAGATTGACCGATGCCTTCCAGTCCTCGAAGTTCTTGTTGAGTGTGACGGTGTACAGCTCCTTCTCACGTCCCGTAAAATCATTCCGGTAACGGGCATTGAGGTACTGGTCCATCGTCATGTAATTGCGTTCAGAGAAGCGGTAACCCGCAAAAGTGATATCCGTATTCACTTCATCAAAACGTTTGGAATAGCTCAGACGCCAGGATTTTCCCTGTTTTGTGTCATAACCCGGTATACGGGCCACGGACTGGGTTACGTCAGCGGAAACAGTGCCGAACTTACTCAGGTCCCGGCCCAGCCCCACAGCCAGAGCGTTATAATCCCCGGCAACAATACTGCCTCCATAAAGCGACCACGTGTTACTGATACCCCAGGATGCCTCACCGGCAGCAAAGACCGGACCCTCCATGGTGTGCTCATAGGTACGCGAACGACCGGAAACCAGCTTGTAACGAACCTGGCCCGGACGGGTCAGATACGGCACATATGCCGTGTCCACCTGGAACGTTTTTTTCCGCCCGTCCTGCTCGATAACTTCAACATCCAGGCGGCCACGCACGGAGCTGTCCAGGTCCTGAATGGTGAACGGACCTGCCGGCACAGTGGAGTCATAGAGTATGCGTCCCTGCTGCGAAATCACGACACGCGCATTCGTATCCGCAATCCCTGAGACCTGCGGTGCATAACCGCGCAGTTTTGGCGGCAGCATGCGGTCATCACTTTCCAGACTGGCACCAGTGTAGCGCCAGGAGCTGAAAATCTCAGAATTGATGTAGTTCTCACCCAGTGTGAGATTTGCGCGCCAGCGCGGGATGGCGCGGTACATGTAGAAACGGCTCCAGGTGAACTGGCTGTCCGTCCCCTGCGCACTGCCGGTGGTGTGATTCAGGTTGCCCTGATAGTCCGCACGCAGACGCCAGGCACCGAAGTTAGCCCCCGCAGTTCCGTTATAGTTCAGCGACTGGGACTGTTTCCCCTGATGCGGCTTATTCACTGTCCCGTTGATGTTGTAGTCAAACAACAGTCCGGGAATACCGTTATCCCAGCGGGACGGCGGCAGCCAGGAGGCATCGGAATATTCCAGCCAGGCCTGTGGCATATTGATGTACAGCATCCCTTCTGCCGGATTCGGGCGTATCTCCACTCCGGATAACTGTCGGAAATCCGCACATTGTCCGTTATTCCAGTACGTAACTTTTTCCTGTGACGCCTCAGTCAGTCCCATCCGGCTGACTATCTCCGGTGTCAGGCAGGGTTCTGGTAACGGTTTCTCGTTATCCGAATCCGAAAAAGGTGGTTCAAGAAACGCAATCTGAAATGCCGATGGTGAAATATCCTGACCATTCACCCTTATTTCCATCTGATACTGTCCGGGCATAATATAGCCGGCCCGGGAGAACCGGGAAAAATCAATATTCTGTCTGTCTGCGGCATCCAGAACATCCGTATTAAAATCGACGGCATAGACAGGCACTCCTGCCAGAGAAAGCATCAATGAATACGTAATAAAATTGATGGTAAAAGTCGATTTATTTTTTTTCATTATATGCAGCCGATTTAATACAAAAACACTTTGAAGGGCGCAACCAACCCTCTTCAACATTCAGGAATGTATTATTAACGCTGTCGCTGATAGCAGTGAGCCCGGCTACTCCGGTTGTATTTATTCGTAGTCCAGTTTAAAACGCAATGCAGCGTAGTAATCGCCAGCCTTTAATGGATAACCATTTCTGACAATGCGAAGAGAATAATCAAGCCCGTCTTCATTCCCCCTGAGAATTAAAGGTGGCATGCTTTTTCCTGCTCTCGCCGGATATCCGTAATTATCCATAATCTGCAGATTTATACCTTCAGCCTGACCTGTCAGCGAGAATTTGTCCGGTGTTTCTCCGGGAATGCCATCAAAAGTCACACGCACCCGGGTTGCCGTATAGACCTGCTTTCCTGCACCTGTAAGCTCACAGTTGCGTAGCCGTAGCCGGAATTTCTTCTCGGGACCGGCAGGACTGTTCTGTAAGTCCCTGAGTGGCGTGGTTCCCATATCAATTTCCTGCCAGGCATCCTCCATGGACAGCGTACAGGCAGGAGCGATGACCTGCCCTTTAAAGCTGGCCCGCCCATCCCACCAGACGTGTTCTTCTCCCCAGTACTCGGGCAAAGTCATCCCCGGTGGTGGAAAAGAAGCTGATGGCAGGGCTTGAGCCACTGCACACCAGAGAAACAGTACCGAAAGGATCATGCGTCGTAACATGCAGTCGTCCTTAATCTTATCGGTAAGACCTGGAACTGAAATCCCAGGGTCTGTGTATGAGATGGTTAAAACCGGATAATGTTACTTACTGATAACTCAGATTAAAGTTAGCAACTGCAGTGAAATCGCCTTCTTTGACTTCAGTACCTACGGCGCTGGATTTTTTAACCCAAGTCGTATATTTCAGCGTGTTATCGCCATCCTGCAACTGAGTTGCATTGCTTGATGTTGTACCATCAAATTTAACCATAGAACCATCTGAGGCGGATACAACAACAGCAGTACCGGTATCACCAGCAGTACCAAGCTCATCAGTATGACCATTAACAGGCGTACCGGAGAATGTGACACTTACTGTTTTTTTCGCTGTAGGATCAGTAAAATCACAATTGACCAATTTAATATCTAAATCTTTCTTGACTGAGATACCGTCGTTTTTCAAATGCGATTTAGAAATCTGACCAAAATCAATTGTCTGATCTGCTGATTCCGGAGCAATACCACATGGCGCATCAATTACAGTTCCTTTAAAATTAACAACACCTTGCCCTTGATTGGCTGCATGTGCAACAGCACACAATGAAAAAGCAATAGCAATCCCCAAAGTTGATTTTAACATAAAGATAACACTCCTATTACTAGACTACTTTCTACCACTAAAAATTATCTTCTATAAAATTTGGAAGCCTGAGCAACCGCATTACTTATCTTAATAAACTTTTTTACACTGATTGAAAAATAACTCTGTGCGACATTGTTCCTTTCACATGCTTCTTTTCTGGTCTTGCCATGAACAAAGTAATCTTCCATAGCCATAATGGTTTTTTGACTATTTATTGATGAGATCTCAACAAGGCACCTGAAATGTTCAATAGACATACTACCTGGAGAGGTATATCTATCCTTAGATAACAATCCCATTCCATTACGTAATAACATCCCTTACACCCACACCCATGCAAGAAAACAAATAAATAGAGTTCTTTTTTCCATTTTACACATAAAACAGGAACACAAAAAAAACAAAAAAAAGCATATAATTTCATCAATAAGAAACAATAAAGATTTTTATGGTGTTTTTTTTATTTTTATTAGAGACAAAATCTACATAATGAGAAAAATTCAGAATATTAAACCATTTTTTGTAAAAATCAAATTTAAAAAAAAACCGTAAAAACAATAAGTTGTTTTATATCAATTTATTAAAATTAATTAAAAATATTAATTCATACTATCAAAGATAGACTTTTCTTTAGCTGTAGAAACTAAGAAAAATTCTTATATCAATAAATTAAATAAAAATCATTAAAATTAATTTATAATACAGGTAAGCACGTTATGTATATAACTGACCCCAATTAATATTCAGCTTTTACGGTTGTGCCGCATAACCTGCTGAGTGATGAAGGCCTGATATTCTTCCATGGTGCTGAAGGAGTTACTGCCCCGCAGTATCAGTGCCTGACAGATACGCCTTTTTAGATGTCTGTGGGCACTTTTAACCGAGCCATTTTCGTGGCCCCAACCGGCATTATCGTGTACGCCCTGCATTCCGTAGTGCTGACAGAGAGCAGCATAGCGCTCAGTCAACTCGCGGCCTCCATCTTTTGCCTTGTTGTTTCCATGCCGCCCTCAGGCTGTCCGTTTTATGTTCTGCCGGCACTCCCCCCAGTTGTCCGAGGGCTTCCTGCCAGACCTTCAGCCAGAGCAGAGAAGCTCTCACCAGCCAGCACAACTCGCATTCAGCTCCAGTGGCTCCATTCCAGACGGAAGTTATACAACATATGCACCAACAACTTACCGGCGATAGTGACCACCACACCTTTCAGTTTGGTAAAGTCCAACAGGCCTCGCAGACCGGGCTGATGCCACTGGCGGAACATGACCTCCTGCTCTGCACCAGACTGTAATTTCCATTCGCGCCCCCGCCGTTGCATTGTTCTTCGAAAGCTGTTGGGATACTGGCCGGGATATTTATCCTGTAGCATCTCCAGCAGAGTTGTTGGTGTCAGAACAGGCCTCTCTTTCAACAGAGGAACAAGCATGCTGTCCCACACTGCTTCCAGAGGATCTTTGCGTGTGCTCCAGTGCCGAACACTATTTTTTGCCCTCTGGCCTTTTTCGATCCGACGACCAGAACGGACTGAGATACCCGCTTTCATGGCCGAGATATGCTGGGTTATACCTTTCTTACGCTGAGTAATATAGTAACTGGCCTGAGAAGTATTGAGCGTCACGCCATTTTCTGTTGGATCATGTACATGACACTCCGGTTACAAAACTGGCCAGAATAATCAGCGCCAGGCGAACTGAGTTATTGTAGTCTCATAGTCGAATGGAGGGCGGAGAGTGGAGAGTGGAGAGTGGAGTGAAATATCAACAGATGTAGCCAGTGCTCCACCACTTTGTGAACAAAACTCTGGATGTTCCCCACTCTGGAAGTAATGCTTCGATTATCTGCACTATTTTATCCCTGCTGAAATTTACTGAATCGGTGCAGAAACTTACAGCAGTACCCGGGACTGGTACCAAGACTGGGGGGCTCCATAATTTCTGTGCTGGATAGACTGATATTTAATTTTTATAATGCTCCTTGCTAAGACCGTATTTTTTCATTCTGAGATAGAGTTTTTTCCGCGGGATTTGTAAATATTCAGCAACCTCATTGATACGCCCCTGATGGATATTAAGCGCCTCTGTGATTATCTGTCGCTCAGCGTCCTCCACTCGCCTGTCAAGCGGTGCCGGGGTTCCGACGTGCATCAACGGGTTTGCTGTTTCTGCCAGCGGTAATATTCCTACAGTAAACAGTTCTGCTGCATTGGCCAGCTCTCGCACATTATTTGGCCACATGCGGCGCATCATCTCTTTGAGCATCTCTTTTCCCACTTCCGGAACAGGATGGTTAAGCCGTTGACATGCCTTACAAAGGTAGTGGCGAAACAGTGGTTCAATATCGTCGGGGCGTTGAGTTAATGGCAGGCAAGCGATTTGTGTCATTGCAAAGCAGTAATAGAGCTCCGCGATGATATGGTTGCTGGCGGCCAGCTCGACCAGCGAGGTGTCTCCAATACCAATCAGGCGAAAAGGTCTGTGTTCCTGGCTTTGTAACTGAACCAGATGGTACTGCTGTTCACGCGTCAGGTGTTCAGGATGGCTGAGCACTAATGTTCCCCCCTGAGCCAGCGCAATGAAATCATTAAGCTGTGGTGCATTGTCTGGTGTCAGCTCGCGGTAGACAAATTCGCCTTGTGCATTACGTCCAAATTGGTGCAGATAACGTGCACCGGTCATCCGTCCTGTGCCAGGGGCACCGTAGAGCCAGACGGCAATATCTGTCTCAGACAACTGCTGTAAACGTCGCCGATACTGATTTATCCATTCACTTCTCCCTATCAACTCCACCTGCAATGTCTGTTGGCAATACTGACGACGCGCAATGATTGATTGACGCTGGCGTAGTGCCTCTTCAACCAGAGAAAGCAATTTGCCGGGATCGACCGGTTTTTGCAAAAAATCCCACGCGCCTTTTTTCACCGCATCAACTGCCATTGGCACATCGCCGTGCCCGGTGATAAGCAGAATGGGGAGCTGTTGATCATCCTGGTGGAATAACATCATCAAATCGATACCAGAGCAGCCAGGCATACACACATCACTTAGCACAATGCCTGGCCAGTCTGGTTGTATCCACGCCTGTGCCTCAAAAGGATTGTTACAGGCAAAAACACGATAGCCCGACTGTTCAAGTAACTGTGTGTAGGCGTCCAGCACGTCAGCATCATCATCAATCAGCAGAATCGAATATTCACTACTTAGCATCTTCCACATCCGTTAGTCTGAATTGCAGTACCACACAGGCATTCCTGGTCATCGTTGATGCCAGCCGCAATTCCCCTTTCATTTGCTCCATCAACGACACACAAATTGAAAGACCAATACCCAGTCCTACTTCTTTACTGGTGGTAAACGGCTTCAATAACGAAGGCAACAATGCCTCAGGCCAGCCCGGGCCATTATCGCCAATGAATACGTTCAGCGTTTTACCCTGCATTTGCCAGTTAACGGTAATGACAGCGCCTTGCCCACAAACATCAAGCGCATTCGCCAGTACGTTAACCAGTACCTGCTGGGTTCTGACCTCATCGCCTGAAACTGTGGCTGTACCTTGCGGCAGAACAAGCGTAGCTTGCAGAGAGCGATGACGCATGGCTAGAAGTTCCCAGGCCGCACTGAACATCTGTGCTAAATCAACGGCATGGAGTGATGTTTCCAGTTCGGCGCGCCGGGTAAACTGCCGTAGTGAACGGATAATGGCGTCAATACGACTAATCACCCCTTCGGCTTTACCAAGCATCATGCTGGCCTGTTCTTTCTGGGTCTGTTCAATGGCCCTGCGGGCTGTAAACAGATACATTGACAGTGCATTTAGCGGCTGATTGATCTCGTGGGCCAGCGTGGTCATCGTTTGCCCGACTACCGCCAACTTTGCTGTCTGAATCAGTTCATCCTGGGTGGCACGCAGATCGGCTTCTATCACCTTTCGATCGGTAATTTCTTGTTCAAGTTGCTGTTTTTGCACATTGAGCTGCCCGAGAGTATGGCGTAATAATCCTGCAATTCTCCCCAGTTCATCATTCCCATAAACAGGAATAGTCGTTTCCGTGCCTCCCAGACCAATTTGCACAACGGCCTGATTCAGTAGGGTAAAGCGTTTCACCAACCGTGAGCGGATAAAATAATGGTTGAATACCCATGCCAGCAGTAACGCCAGTGCTGTCGCCACTAGGATCAGCCCACCGCTAACGCGAACAATTTGTTCCATTCGTTGATTAAACATCTGCATTTGTTGATGAGTACTGCCAAGCTGCGCTTCCAGTAACGTTCTGAAGCGACCCAGTGTCGCTTCCCTGGTGCGACTGGCATCCTCTAAGGCTTTTTGGGCGGCGACATATTCACGCATCGTATCCGGCATTTTATTTTTTACGATTCCCATATCCAGCAATTCATCGATAGTCTGCCTCAGGGTAATGGTGCCAGGCCAGTCATCCAGCATACGTATATTTTCATCTGCCGTTTTTTTCAGATTTTCAAAATAACGGAGATGAGTTTCCACCTGTGTGTCGTCATCACGTCCTGATTTGAGCTCATTGAGTCTGTCACGCAGATCGTCAACAATCTGATTTTCAATGCGTGCCAGGGTATAAACCTGCTGCTGTTCATTTTGCACTTCACGAGATCGCTTCAGATATTGCGCCGTATCGCCCTGTCGGGAGGCGATTTGATCCAGCAGCGTTCCCTGCTGCCAGGTGAAATCCTGCACTAAAGAATTAAGCTCGGTAGTAAAGTCATCGTGTAACCAGTCAATCCGCGCTGATAGCTCACTCACCTTTTCCCGTAGTAAAAACATGTTGTAAAGCGCACGATCCAACTCGGATAACAGTGATCGACTGTCCCGCAAAATGACCGTCAGTTGTTGGCGTTCCCGGGATGACAGTCCCCGACTAAGCCGTTCTATGGTGTCGAGATGCTGAATAATCTGGGTACGAAGTTGCAATCGCACCGTGGTGTTGGGAGCCTGCAAAAATTCATTTAGCTGGTCTACCACCAGATTCAGGTTCCCTTCAATAAGGAAAGCAGAGTGAATACGGGGAAAATACTCATCCAGCGAGTAACGAATTTGTGAGCTTTGTTCGTGCCATGAATACAGACTGACACTACTGACAATCAGGGTCAGTAGTGCCCCCATCAGAAATGCGCAACGTAAGCTGGTACTGATACTGACCTGTCTTAAACGCTGCCACAGCGTTATGTTTTTCATTTCAGCTCTTCCAGTTTTTTTATCGCCAGGCGCTGGTTATTCAGAAACCAGAGTTGCCATTTCATCATTTGCTGCTCGGTAAAACTTTTGTTATCGAACTGTGCCAACCAGACGGGATCTTCACTGCTGGCCGCTGCAACGGGCACTTGTGTTAACAGTGCACGTATTTCTGGTAATGGTTTCTTCAGGCGTGCCTCGGTACTGTGCAGCGCTCGCCAGGCATCTTTTAGCTGTGCTAACCGAAAGCTAATTGCCGTATCAAACAAGCGCTGCACCAGACTCTGACGTTTCAGGATAAGGTGATAATTCAGCGGGGGTTGATTCATCAGGAGCTGTTGTTGCGTTGCCCGCGGATTGTCTGCGGCAAGTGGTGTCACCGGATATTTTCCTGTATTGGCATCGGCCAGAATACGCTGTCCTTTCGGACTTAACAGGTAGTGAATAAAGCGACGGGCTGCATCGGCGTGTGGGCTTTTCTTGAGAATTGCAACGTAGGTGGGAGATACCGCAGACCGGGGGAAATAGGTAAAAGAGAGATGGGGGTCATTTAACAGTAAATTAGCATAGTTATCGATAACGGGGCCGGCAACGCCGAGTCCGCTTTTTATTTTATCGGCTACGCCAAAACTGCGGGAGGAGATTGTCACCAGGTTTCCTGCACTTGTCAGCAACGTTTCCCATCCTTTCACCCAGCCTTTTTGCTGTAGTAATGACTCAACCATTAAATGGTTAGTATCTGAACGCGACGGACTACTCATCAATAAAGCGTCCTGATAGATCGGCAAAGCAAGATCGTCCCAGTCAGCAGGGGCAGGAAGGTGTTTTACAGAAAGCGCAGGACGATTAATAAGCAGACCAAAACCTGATATTGCTACTGCAACGGAGGTTGCACGGATCGACTCCGGCACCAGGTTTTGGCTTTCTGCGGGTGCATCATCAAACGGGGCCAGTTTCTGGTGCTCCTGAAGGTGCTGGAGCAGCATTGGTGATGAGGTCAGGATCAGATCGACGTTTTCTACGTTGGCCGTATAAAGCAACTGTTCCAGTGAGGCACTGGTGCGGTTAAGCGTACGGATCATTACCGACTCAGGCTCTGTTTGCCAGCGCTGTATTATCCACGCGGTAGCTCCGGGTGAGAATGTGGTGGCCATCACCAGTTCATTTCGTTGAGCCCTGACGGCCCCGGTATCCATCAACAACAGTAAAAGAATCATGGTTTTGATGCCGATTTCGCACCAGCTAAAAAATCGGTTTGTGATCCAGGTCATAAATATTAATACACCGCAAAAATCGCATTGAGACAAAAATTACCCGTTTCAGACACTTCGTCTGATAACACATCTGCTCAAAGAGAGCGTTAATATATTAATCAGTGATTACCCGATAATCAGCATGAGATTTGTTAATATCCGCACATGCTAACAATAAAACAGATAAAGCATAAATCTACCCTGTCTATGCATCAATAAAATGGGTCAAAAACATGCTTTGATTTTATTAATTTGTGTCAATTGTGACACATTTTTTCAGTTTGATGTTTCATCTCAATTATATAACTCTCATTGTCAGAATACTCCAGGTGTTCATATCAATATAAAATACAGGTGAAGACATGTTATCAATATTTAAAACGGGGCAAGCGGCGGATAGTGTTCCGGCGGAGAAAATTCAGGTGACATATCGTCGCTATCGTATGCAGGCGTTACTTAGTGTATTTCTGGGGTATCTTGCATACTATATCGTGCGTAATAATTTCACCTTATCGACGCCTTATCTTAAAGAGCAATTAGATCTCAGCGCCACACAAATTGGCGTACTGAGTAGCTGTATGCTTATCGCCTATGGTATCAGCAAAGGAGTGATGAGTAGCCTTGCCGATAAAGCCAGTCCGAAAGTCTTTATGGCGTGTGGGCTGGTGTTATGTGCCATCGTTAACGTTGGCCTGGGATTCAGCACCGCATTCTGGATTTTTGCGGTATTGGTTATTCTGAATGGTCTTTTCCAGGGAATGGGCGTTGGTCCTTCTTTCATCACTATTGCTAACTGGTTCCCTCGCCGGGAGCGTGGTCGGGTTGGTGCTTTCTGGAATATCTCTCATAACGTCGGTGGTGGTATTGTTGCACCCATTGTTGGTGCCGCTTTTGCCCTACTCGGCAGCGAGCACTGGCAAAGTGCGAGCTATATCGTTCCGGCCTGCGTGGCCATCGTTTTTGCGGTAATTGTGCTGATTCTCGGTAAAGGTTCCCCACGTCAGGAAGGTCTACCCTCTCTGGAAGAGATGATGCCGGAAGAAAAAGTCGTCCTGAATACCCGACAGACGGTAAAAGCACCAGAAAACATGAGTGCCTTTCAGATTTTCTGCACTTATGTATTACGCAATAAAAATGCTTGGTATGTCTCACTGGTTGACGTATTTGTATACATGGTACGCTTCGGGATGATTAGCTGGTTGCCTATTTATCTGCTGACGGTGAAACATTTTTCTAAAGAACAAATGAGCGTCGCGTTTTTATTTTTTGAATGGGCCGCAATCCCTTCCACGCTACTTGCCGGTTGGTTGTCAGACAAACTGTTTAAAGGGCGTCGTATGCCATTGGCGATGATTTGTATGGCGCTGATTTTCATTTGCCTGATTGGCTACTGGAAAAGTGAATCACTGTTTATGGTGACAATTTTTGCTGCCATTGTTGGTTGTCTGATTTACGTTCCACAATTTCTGGCTTCTGTTCAGACTATGGAGATCGTGCCCAGCTTTGCTGTTGGCTCCGCGGTAGGTTTACGTGGTTTTATGAGCTATATCTTCGGTGCATCTCTGGGCACCAGCCTGTTTGGTATTATGGTCGATCATATTGGCTGGCATGGCGGATTTTATCTTCTTGGCTGCGGTATTATTTGTTGCATCATTTTTTGCTGGTTATCACATCGTGGTGCAATTGAACTTGAACGTCACAGAGCCGCATATATAAAAGAACACTGATTACCTTCCCCAGGGCCATTTCCCTGGGGAGTGGAGCATATTATGATTTATAAGATATCTGGCAATCAGAGATTAATATGGAGATTTTATAAAACTGATGACAATAAATGGAGGTGGTATTGTCATGAGAAAAATGGATATCTTATTTCTCAATCAGATAACGCATATAATTCGCAATTGTTATGCATTAAAAATGCTAAAAAACAGGGGTACTCAGACGAATCAGTCTTGCCACTTTTTCTACATATTTCCTACATTCAGGAAAAAGGCTGGAAATGGTATCAATATTATGACTGTGGATATATCGTAAAACAAGCATCTGTTTTCTTTCCGACATACCAAGCATGTATCATTGATGCTGAACAAGAATGTATTGGTATACTAGTTCAACTGTCTGAAAAAACTTGAGCCGCCCCTTGAAACGCCAGACAGTGGATGTATCTTAAAATAAGAGATAGGCTTGGATATATGTCTAACACTAGTTCTAATTTTGATATAACTGGAACTTTGCTGGGGCAGGAGCTTCGTAAACGTAAAACTCCTCAGAAAAAAAATTGCCATTACTCAGCAGACAACGGAGCCTGGCATGACGGTGTCCCATGTGGTGCATTTGCATGGTATTCAGCCCAGTCTGTTGTTTAAGTGGAAAAAACAATACCAGGAAGGAAGTCTCACTGCTGTTGCTGCCGGAGAGGATGTTGTTCCTGCCTCAGAACTGGCTGCCGCTATAAAAAATAAAAGAGTTACAGCTCTTGCTGGGTAAAAAAACATGGAAGTTGAGATCCTCAAAAAAGCCGCGGAGTACACCACTCTACTGTAGTTGCGCAAATTTGGAGTGGACGATAATGTGATCGTCTATAAGGGCAACGCTATCATAGTCTTGTCCTGGCGGGTAAAAAAGCGCGCTTACCTTAACGATAAGCGCGCCGCTGTTCAGGCCTTGAGTGGTTATTCAATCCCTGTGGTGACTGTAAAAGTGCGCGTTTGCTGCGGTGCAACCTGAATCAGCGTGCCATTACGTTGCGCGGCAAGATACCCCTCAGGCCGACAGGTTGCAGGTAATGCAAAGGCGGCTACCTGTTGCTCTCCGTTATAAAGGATCCAGCGTGTCACATAATTTAGTTCAGCACTGTAGAAACGAGTAACAAACGTAGTGCCATCGGGAGAGATCATGCGAAACTCTGGCTGATCTGTATAAGCGTCCAGTTTGTCTGCAAAGAAGACAATTTCTGGATCATAAAATTCCGGTTGACTCAGCGTCGACAGAGAGGCTTCTCCCTGCATAATCCGTTGATTAAACGCCAGCCACTGAGCGGTGGGATTAACATGCGAAGGCACTGATTCACGCAATCTTAATATTTCGTCCGGGATATTCTGGCTGAATGTAGCATTTGGTATATATGCATAATTCATGTGGCACATATATTGTAGTGGCATATCTACAGAAGCCAGATTGGTTACGGCCATCTTAATATCGAACAGTGTAGAGGATTTGTGAAGGACCACTGTTGGTTGAGCCAGATAATGATGACCGAAACCCATTACATACTCGTAACGCCCGTTAAGGCGTAACATATCTCCGTCTAATTCCAGCCATGCTTCATCCATCGCGGCACAGGCCATTTCACCGTGTAGCAGATGAGTATCTTCCGCAGATGGGCAGCCATTAGCCAGCAAACCTGAATGAAAAGCAAAACAGCCATAGGTCTCTATCACCTCTGTCGCCGGTTTAGGCTGGCGAAACATATTGCACATGGTGAGGCCGTGTCCATCAAATTGCGCATCCCAAATCATCTGCCCCATCCAGGGAAGAATAATCAAATGTCCACGACTGTTTGCAATTTTAAGCCCCTCGACACCGCTGTCATAGCGAAAAGACGTGACAGTAAAATCACTATTTTCCAGCAAGATACGAGGTTTCTCGCCAAAAAGCGCCCGCCACAAATTAATACGCGTACTCATAACGGTTCTCCTCAGGACGCTGTGACTTCAGCCAGTGCGGTACGTACTTTGCTTTCACGCCAGAAGTAAACTCCGACATAGACAAAGCAGAGCATAGAAACCAGGAATGAAAGCTGTAGTGAGTGGAACATATCTGCAATATATCCCTGAATTGCTGGAACCACCGCGGCACCGACAATAGCCATAACAATGACTGCTCCTGCCATTTCTGTATGTTCGTTATCAACTGTATCCAGTGTTCCTGCATAGATCGTCGCCCAGCAAGGGCCAAACAAAACACTTACCAGGACGGCGACATAGACCGCGCTGAAACTTGGAGCCAGTGCAACATATGCCAGGAACAGCGCCCCTATAACGGAATAGAGAATCAATACTTTTTCCGGATTAAAACGCGTCATAAGGATGTTGGCTATAAACTTGCCAATAAAGAAGCAGGCAAAGCTATAGACCATGAAGTTTGAAGCATCACGTTCGTTGATATCGCCCAACTCCAGCGCCAGACGAATGGTAAATGACCATACTGCGACCTGCATACCCACATAAAGGAACTGCGCCACAATACCGCGACGAAAGCGCGGATTTCTAGCCAGATAGCGCAGCGTATCCATTGCTGACGGGCGTTTATGGTGACTTGTCTGTGCCACTTTACAGGTTGGGAAGCGGGTTAAAAGGAACAACACCATGACCACAACCAGAATCATAATCATATACTTATACGGTTCAAGGGTGTTCTCTAACATCAGCACCTTAAAGTTGTGAATTTGCTCGGCGTTCATTCCTGACATCTGCTTTTCAAGGCTTTCCCCCTCGGAGAAAACCAGATATTTGCCCAATAAAATACCAGACGCAGCACCAATCGGATAAAAGGTCTGGCTGATATTGAGCCGCAATGTGGCATAGGCTTTTGGACCGATCATTGAACTGTATGTGTTCGCTGCAGTTTCAAGGAAACTCAGGCCAATCGCAATCGCAAAAATAGCTGCAAGGAACATAGTGTAGGTTGCCATATGTGAGGCAGGGAAAAAAAGTGTACAACCACCAATATACAGCGTCAGGCCAATTAAAATTGCCACCTTATAACTGGTCTTTTTAATCACAAGGGATGCTGGTATTGCAATTAAAAAATAACCTCCATAAAATGCGCTCTGCACCAATGCTGAAGCAAAGTTACTTAGCGAAAATACACTTTTGAATTGAGTGATTAATATGTCATTTAATGCAGCTGCGCATCCCCATAGCGGGAATAAACACGATAACAAAATAAACTGGAACAAGGGAGTCTTATTCAGATACCCATCAGGCATCTGAATGATGTTTTTATCGTTCATAGTGCTACCTTTAACTGTGCAGGATGATTATTCGTTTAAGGTTAAAAATTCATTAAATTGTTCAATACTCGGATAAGATGATTGCGTACCTTTCCCTGTGACGCTGAAAGCGGCAAAGAGAGCGGCTTTTTTCAAAGCGGCTTCAACATCACCGCTTTGAACATAATAATGGGAAAAGCAACCAATAAATGCGTCACCAGCGCCACTAGTATCAACAGCATTTACTTTGAATGCAGGAACATGGACTTCCTGATCACGGGTCATCCATAATGCGCCTTTTTCGCTCATGGTAACAATAATATTGTTCAGCCCTTTATCAACTAACGAACGTGCGGCCAAACGAATATGATCATAAGTATCAACCGACATACCGGTTAATATTTCCAGTTCTGTTTCATTCGGGATAAAGAAATCACATTTGCAGGCATAAGACATATCTAACTCACGCAATGCCGGAGCCGGATTTAATAACACTTCAATACCATTTTTCTTACCAAACTCAATCGCGTGGTAAACTGTTTCCAGTTGAACTTCCAGTTGTAAAACGATCAATTTGCATTTTTTCAGATCTTCTGCAGCTCGATCGATATCTTCCGGGGAAAGAAATTTATTCGCTCCCTTAATTATTAATATACTATTGCTCGAGTTGGCATTAACAAAGATCGGTGCAACACCACTGCTGGTACAGGGGACCTTCTCAACATAAGTGGTATTAATTCCCCATGATTCGAGATTACGAATAGTATTATCCGCAAAAATATCATCACCTACTTTAGTCAGCATCAGGACTTTTGAATTCAATTTAGCCGCCGCCACCGCTTGATTAGCACCTTTCCCACCACATCCGATTTTGAAGGCAGGTGCTTCCAGAGTTTCTCCTTCTTTAGGCATCTGATTCGTGTAAGTAATGAGATCCACCATATTGGAACCAATAACTGCAATGTCCATTTCACTACCTCTTATAAACTTTCGCATAACAATGGTATTTAAATAACATTAGCATGTTACTTTTGCATCATTTGTGACTGAGATCGCGATTAGCACATCAACCCGATGTTTATTTAATAGACTTCCAGTCTTATCACTCAGGCCAACACTATCTAATCATAAGCAACCTAACCGGATTAATACCGAAAATTCAGCAGTCTATACCCTTTTCATTTCAAAGGGTCGGTCGTATAGTATGGTAACTAAAACAATGTTTACTAATGCCATAATGTTATTTTTATAACATTTTTATGGAGAGAGTTGATGGAAACGAAGCAAAAAGAGCGTATCCGACGTTTGATTGAAATACTTAAGAAAACCGACAGAATCCATTTGAAAGACGCGGCACGAATGCTGGAAGTTTCTGTAATGACTATTCGTCGCGATCTCCATCAGGAAGATGAACCTCTGCCACTGACCCTACTGGGTGGCTATATTGTAATGGTGCATAAACCCGCACCATCCATGCCAGTAATCCAGGACGTTCCGAGAAATCATCGTGATGACTTACCTATTGCAATTCTGGCCGCCGGAATGGTTAATGAAAATGATCTGATCTTCTTTGATAATGGCCAGGAGATACCGCTCGTTATAAGCATGATCCCGGATGCAATCACCTTCACTGGCATCTGTTACTCACATCGTGTCTTTGTTGCGTTGAATGAAAAACCTAATGTGACAGCAATACTTTGTGGTGGTACGTATCGTGCCAGAAGTGATGCTTTTTACGATGCCAGTAACTCTTCGCCATTAGACTCTCTCAATCCGCGAAAAATATTTATTTCCGCCAGCGGTGTACATGATCACTTTGGCGTCAGCTGGTTTAATCCCGAAGATCTTGCCACTAAGCGTAAAGCGATGGCCCGTGGACTAAGGAAAATTTTGCTCGCCCGCCACGCCTTGTTCGATGAAGTAGCCTCTGCCAGCCTCGCACCGCTCTCTGCATTTGATGTTCTGATTAGCGATCGTCCGTTACCGGCAGATTATGTTACGCACTGCCGGAATGCTTCTGTAAAGATCATTACACCTGATTCAGAAGACGAATGACTTACTGAAAAAACACCGTACTCTTGTTAAACATCGTCGGATTGGACTGATTACGTTGCACTTTCATCACATATTCCAGCTTATCAATTTGGCTTATCATCTACTCCAGACGCTGGTCATCATTGACCAATAGTCTGATATGGCTTTTGTCGCTGTCCTGAATCGGCAGGCAGAAAATGCCTTCAACGTTAAAAGCGCGACGGGAAAAAGCCCACAAAGGTGAGTCATTACGCCCGGATAATAAACAGGCTCCTCCCTGTTATGGAAGCCGTTGTATTGTCCATAATGTCTGGGTTTTTAATGCACACTGGATAACAACCGGACGAATCTTCAAATATCACTGGCGCTGACAGCCGGTTTGAATTCATCTCACAACCCTGCATAGAGCGAATCTCCTGCCTGCACGTCACTCCACTCCATGGTATCAACTTCACACTCTTTATCTGCGGCTAGTTTCAGTCACCAGATAAGCATCGACTATGAAAGGTGAGCCATGACAACATAACGTTGGTAACGCTCTGACGCCTTAACGGAAGATGCCTGCCACCACAGGGAATGTAAACGACTGAAGTGTGGCCTTTAATGCCGTGAACGGCTCATGGTCTCCTGGCACGGTTGCCGCCCCAACCTGTAACAACATTCCACAGTACAATGTCTGTCAGAGTCGGAGCCTCCCATGCCTGTTGTAGTAACTCTACCAGTTACGAACATCCTTCCTCAAAAGTGTTGTCGTATCTCGCATGGAAGAAAAGATCCTGACTAAGCAGAAACACACAACGTATTGCGGAACCTGCATGTTTTTCCTGTAACTAGTGCATTACGACATATGGTAATAGCTACCTGTGTGGTTTCGCTGGATAACAAGGGGATTTATTCGCAAGTAAAATGCCTGATAAAATACACGAATCTAGTAATCATCAATATTTACTCTGGTCGAATGACGCGTGAAGTGGACGGCCAACAGACGCAGTCAGTGATCTACAGCCTGTTGAATAAAACCCCGGATGCTTCCCCCGATTCTGCAAGTAATACTTCGGTTATTTACACTATTTTATCCCTGTTGAATTTGGTTAAGCCGGTGCAGACGCGCCGGGAAACGCACGCCTGAACCGGCACAATAAAATCCTGTTACTGGAGATACGAATGGAATGACGAGGCAGCCTGTCAGTCACAGGGGGGCTGTTGGCATAAAATCAACGGAAAGGCCGCCAACACCGGAATTAAGCTCCACAGTCCCCGCACTGGCAATCCATTCCCGGGAACGGCATCACCGCAAACTGCGCCAGAGGCAACCATTACAGCCTCTGTAACGGATTATCAGCCCTGGCATCTTCCGACGGCACCTCCTGCCGCCCCCCACGCCCTGCTGTATACCCCGGTACCACAACGCGGGCAGCACTTTTCTCCTTCATAATCTTCGTCACACATCACACAAAACCACTTTCTCACCTTCACCGTATAATCCGGAACCGTCATACCCTGCAGATGCAAACGACGGGCCTCTTTCTCTGCCGGGTCAAGCCAGGTGCATCGCAGCAGGATTTTCTCAGCGACAGTCATCTGGTCATGTTCAAACCACGGTGGTTGTCCGTCATTGCCCCGCTGAAGTGTTAATGGGCATCCACAGGACACACAGCACAAAACGTCCCGGCGGTTGTGCTTCGCTGCTTCTTTCGCCGTAACAAAATGCCCCTTGCTGTCATTCGCTATATAACAGTTCAGAATTCGCATATTTCCTCCTGAGTTGTCCGGGGAATACTGAATCCTCCGGTCTGGCAGTTTGTGCAGTACTGCTCCCCATAATAATCGTGGTGACATTGTCTGCAGTGCCAGCTGGCTTTACGCACCACGGGTAAGGCATCCGGTACGAATTGCTGCAGACGCTTAATCAAGCGTACCTCCCTGCGTTCCGGTCTTACATAAGGACACTGCTGACCATGCGCTGTCAGCCTGTCGTCAGTGTGTTCAAACCAGGGACGCTCAGTGTCGTACTGCGGGTGGTATCTGAGTGCACTGCCGCAAAGGTGGCAGCTGTAGCGATCGTAAGGTGCAGTCTGTGCGGTACGGGCACCAGTCAGACGTCCGTTGCCATTAAGTGCGAGAAAAGATTTTGCGTACATAGTCATATTCCTCAACCGCCAGACGACACGCAGGCAACAGCCGTCCCGGTACGGGCAGCGTGGTCAGGGTGTGAATGGCGGTTCAGTTAAAATCTGGACTGGAGTTTGGGTAAAGCAGGCTGGTTGCTGTTACAGCACTGTGGTTGTCACACAATGGAACACTGACGTAAAAAACAGTCAGTGGGCGAGTGGATACATCGTTGCCGCCAGACAACAACCCATACTTTTGATTTGCCGGGTATTGGCGCGCCTGTCGTGTTCAACTCCGGCTACAGCCAAAATTGCGCTCACCGGTACCGTTGACTTTGGTGTACTCTTTCGCGAGATAGTCAGCACGCTTCAGCATATCCCGTAAACCAGCATCATCATCGCGTTCCAGCCACACCGCCGGCCTGACCGGAAAATGCACCAGCGTGGCATAGCATCCGGCATCCACCCCCAGGGCACTGCACCAGGCCTGTTCAATCATTCCGGCCAGTGACCCCGGATCGCGGTAATCGCCGGCACGACACCAGGTATCCCGGTTGACCAGCAGCAGGAGATGATAGTGTTTTTTGCCTTTAAGCTCCCCGAATTCCCGGGCCCAGGCGTAATGCAGGGTCGTGGGATGTACGCGTTTACCTTCACGGCGCTTACGCTTCTGGTAAGCGTCGATTCGGGCTTTCAGGGCATTGATGAAGCGGGATATCACTGCTGCGTCAGTTGCTGCCGGTACATCCGGGAGACGCAGGTCAATCCGAAGCGCCGTCAGGCGTGGATGAACATTCAGTGCGTGCAGCACCGTCTCACGAATACGCTGCTGCCAAAAGGGATTGTATTTGTAGGTCATGGTTAAATCTCCGTATGGTTCATACGGAATAGCCACGTCGTAAAAAATGCGCAGAGTCCCTGAAGTGACCTCCGGCAGGACACTGTCTCAGGCACTCTGTGATAACCCGAACGGTCGTCTCCGGACTGACGGTTGAATTTTCAGCGTTGTCTTTTTAATGCAAAAAGCCGGTTACGGGGAGGGTTGTGAGGAGGACGTGATGGTGACATGCAAAACGGTGTGCAGGGATTGTGATAACGCCATTCCTCATAATACGGAATGTTGCCCGGGTTACGTGTCAGCAGATCCCTTCGATTATTACCGGAATACCGATCGTCTGCTCTGTCTACTGACGTTACTGACTGTACTGATTCTGGCTGTCGTTTCAGGTGTCAGTGTATTTGTACTGTTGCAGTAGGTTACAGGAGAGAGATTAGCCGGAATCAGCGGAGCAGAGCACTCCGCCGCCTCTGCGTTTGTTGTGTCAGACAGTAACGCACCGGATCCCTGGTAAATACGAGAAAACCTCAGCAGATACAGGTCGTTAATACCCGAAAATCAGCCCATAACCACCCACACCTCCGTACACCATTCCCTTTTGATTTCGAATTCTTTGTTGTTGCTATACCGCTGTGATTACCGAACGTTCAGGTAACATATTTCCAGACGGAAGCGGGAACACGATCGTAAAGCTTGTTCATCGTCAGTTCTGCCAGCCGGTGATCAACCGCAGAGTTGAAGGCTTCCAGCTCCGCAGGGGTAAGTTTATAACGCGTGTGGGAAATCACTTTTTCCAGTGTCTCCCGGGATGAACAACGACGGAACTGCTTTGGTTTTAACTTCCATTAGCCTCTCATCACTTTATGCTGCAATTAACGTGATACTGTCAGCATACCGCCAGACTGGCATTCTGGTACCCACCCCAAACATAGTGCTCCCGTGCTACCACTTAACCGGTCTCTCAGACTGTAACTCACCAGGTCGGATACGTTTACCGCTCAGACGGATGCTTAATGCACTCTGTTCACGTACATTGCAGATACGTTTTATATACGCGGGTTATACGCCAGCTATCAGGGATAGCCTTATAGGTACAAAGCAATCTGTTGCTACTGCGTTCTCATGCCCACTGATCACACTCATAGTGTGTATTTCACATATATGAACTCATGTATTTGATCTCATGTGTTTGGTCTCTCTTATATATTTATTAATACCAATCAGACAGTCTTATCCCATCGGTAATATCTGTCTCCTTCCCACCAGGAACGGACTGACTTACGGTAACCATCTCCGAAAACAACTCTGCAATTATCAGAACGCCTGCTTCCCCCCCTGTCCTCACGAAAGTCATCCCTTCTTTATCGCGCGTGCGTGCGGAAGCATCGTTTCGCAACAGCCACCGCAATCCCCCCGTTTATCTCCGGACAGCCACATTCCCGATTATTTTTTACGTTTCTCCCCGGTTGTTATGCCGGTGAAGGCGGCGCGCTGTTTTCATGACCACACCGGCTGGTTTAACAACATCCAGAGGAACATTCTCATGGCTACCCCAGTTTCGCTGATGGATGACCAGATGGTCGACATGGCGTTTATCACTCAACTGACCGGCCTAACCGATAAGTGGTTTTACAAACTCATCAAAGATGGGGGCTTTCCTGCGCCCATCAAAATGGGGCGCAGCTCCCGCTGGCTGAAAAGTGAAGTGGAAGCCTGGCTGCAGGCGCGTATTGCACAATCCCGTCCGTAATTTTTAACCACTAACCCTTCGCCCACAGCAGACGCAATCTCCGGCCTGCCGGCGGCGTTCTGCTGCCTGTTATCCCCCGTGAGGAATATGAAAATGAAACAACAGTATCAGACCCGTTACGAACTGCTCCACGAAAACTACCAGAAATGGCTGACCGGCTTCACCCGACATGCTGTATCCTGGGGCGTGTGTCATCCGAATATCTACTATTTCCATAATCTGACGCCCGGGTGGGTGTCATTCAATGGTGAAAAACCGGAGATTGCCATCGTTCCCCAGAGTTTGCACCGGCTGATTTATGGTCCGGACAAACGGAGTTCCCCGTCTCTGGATGATGATCTGGTGGTGAACTTATGCACCAGTGAACATCTGCTGGTTCATCATCCGATGCTGGAAGGCATTCTGCTGTCTGAATGTGAACGTCTGAAGCAACATTCTCTGGCAAACAAACTGATCAGCCTCTTCCGTCAGTTTGGCGGCACGGAGTTACGTCTCAAACTGGTCTGGCTCTGCTGGCTTGACTTAATGACCGGAAACAGCCTTGACGACTGGACGAAAAACCTGAAACACAAATCAGAAAAAGAGCTGGAGCAATGGATCATTGCACGTCAGGGTCAGAGTGAACCACTGACAAATCTGATGGATCAGTACGTGCTTATGGCATACCGTACATCGGTTGATGCCGCTCACAGTTGATGTCTGAGAACCACAGGGCTGGCAGCAGAAAACCAGCCCTGTGGTAAAATACAGTAATAGCGGCGTACATCAGGCACGCCGCTCACTCGTCCACAGATCATATACGTCATTATACTGCGCGATAACGGAGGGCTTCAGCACCCGGTCATTTCTGAGCGGGTATGAATACCATTGATGATGCGAAGCAGCCACGGGCAGAAACGTTCTTCACAACCAGGTGCCTCCATCTTCACTGCAGGCTGAATGTGCCGGCTTGTTATCCACCAGAAATGGTATGCTCCGGTACATGCATACCCCGGTGACTATAAACGCACTGAATCATAGCCTCCCACCTCAGCAGGAGGCAGTCAGCTTTCAGGCGGAAAAACGTTGCAGTTAAAGATCGTGAGAATCGCTGTTTCGTTGCATAGCAACCCGAACAGTTGTAGTGAAACATTTTCCTGCATCAGCACATGGTCAGGGGCCGTCTGTATGGCGTGGAATACTGATGTTTCGGCTGATGGTAAGCCTCATTCTCTGTGGAAAAAGGGGCGCGCATTAGCTTCTCAACCAGAGAGCGTCACAAAGACAAATATTGCTGAAAATCGCATTCATCGTTCAGACGTGAATGCCCGGAGACAAAAGCCGCTGTCCGTACAGCCCCCTTCTGACCTGAACAAAAAGCATACACACAACAGGCTCACCTGACCCCGAAAAACCATAACTTCAGCAATACCAGTGACACCAGCACGTTACCTCAGTGCCACATCTTCAGACCGCGATCAATCTGAAATGTGACTATCGGGGCAATATCCCTGCTTTGTGGTACACGATAACCAGAAAACATCCCCTGAACCGCCAGCCAGAAAGACTGGCCACAAAAGGGGTAAGCTGAAATCGTTTATGGATTACATCGACATATGCCTGGCAGAGAATGTCCGGAATGACGAGGTTATCTTTGCGGAGATGAAGGCAATGGTATACGGGCCGACGTTCCATGCCGCGTTACTACATTCAGCCCGGACGTAAAATGCGCCCGTCAAAAAGAACGGTTCGCTTCGAAACTCAGCCAGGATACCACCTCTCCGCCACGCCCGGGAAGAAGTTGATATGGTGGTTGCCGGACAACAGCGCTCCTGGATTGACTGCTGCATCACTCAACCACGCTGAATATCAAAGGAGAGCGTTACCGGTTAAAAGAGAAACGTAAAGCTATGGTGATGACCCAAAACGCAACGCCTGTCAGTGAGGATGAAATGGTGAAAAGCGGACAGCATCAGTAACGGAAGTATCTTAGCGGGTACGAAAATGGCAGGATCGTGACATTGACAGAATATCTCCTGATCATCCTGAATGATTGCAGTTGCTGTGGAAAAGTAAGCTGTCTCCACCCACGGCACCACTTAACAGGCATTCCGTAACTTCCCCCAGACTTACTATGACGCATTATCGGTGCACTGAAAACAGGAGAGTGCGCTTAAAACCGCAGACCGCATGCGGGTGTTACTGCATGACAGTCTGGCCGTATTGTGAGATGTCGGCAGGAACCGATGTCCGCGCAGGGGGGAACTTCCTGTAGTACCTGACGCTTCAAATGGTATTAACCGTAGGGCGTTGTTGGTTCCGGATCGCGGAAATGGGAGCACAGGTCTGCTACGGGGTGTACCTCTGACAATAAATCCGGCTCGCTCATCTGACAGCCTCTCTCCCGGAAAAGACCAAAAATGAGATCGTCTCCTCAACAGCAGAGAAGAGGTCTTGACAGACAGGCTACATTGCATACGATTTATGAAGGAAAAGACAGCAAATATGGAGGTTATAGCGGAGAACACCCTACGAAATTCCTATGAAAAACGATTGAAAAAAATATCAAATTCGATTCGTTTTTATATGCTTTTTGGGAACGTGGCGATGACGAACTGTTGCATGTACAGAGGAGAATGCACCCGGAAGCACCAGAATCATCCAGAAAGGCAGAACGATTACGCATCAAACCAGGAGACAGCAATATCAAGGTAATGTACTGATTTAAAATGAATTTACAGCAATACGTGAAAACATTTTTTACTTAAAGGAGACAGATGCGCTGAAGAGAGTGCAGGTATTTTTATATAAAAATGAGAAGTTTACGGGATGTATATCCGGCACACTATGACCGGAGAATATCAGTCAAGCTTAAAAAGATAATAAATACAGTGAGTTAAATACACAGAGAAAACGTAATATCAGAGGGTACATCTTACAACAGAGACTGAATTTCCGGTTTTTCATAACCGGCGCATTCCGGAAAGTGCAGGCGGCCCGGAGGTCTTCTGACGCCAGTACCTGGTAGATTGTTCTGTACATTCTGTACCTCATGTACGGAGGTTTTTGTTTGCTTTCTTAAGATCTGCAAATGTGGGAAGAGCAGGTGAGGTGTATTGTGGGAAAGGAACTGGATGATATCTGCACCAGCTGTCCGTATATCGATGCTGTAAAACGGCACAAACAACAGGTCGGTGCCATAGAGGAATATACAAAGTGGTTAAAAAAAGAACCACGGGCATCTTATTTTTTTCTGTTCCAGCTGTATACCCGCATTCACAATACATTTTTCCCCCAAAAGCAACAACTCCCGTTCACTCCCGGTGGCACTCACTGCCCGGAACCTGATGTCACCCTTCGGGACTTAACGCTTTCCCCAGGCTACCACAGTGATTATGCCCCTCAACCCATTCCGGAGATGGACAGTTCTGCTGTTGTTCCCCCCACTAATGAAAACACCTCGCCTCCGGAAGATACTCCCGACAACACTCCGGCCGGAGGCAATACCGGACAAGCGGAAAAGACCAGAAACGCAGGACTCACACCCATTCCTGAAAAACGTTCAGGAATGCCCCCGGAACATCTGCGGTTTGCCACAGGGTTTCCACCGCAACCGAAGATTGCCGGTCCCAAAGGAAAGCCGATGCGCACCGTGCATCCGGATAAAATCTACCGTGAAATTATATGGTTCTGCTCCGGTTACCTGCTGAAATCCGGACCAGAGGCTACGAGGACGATCATCAACTCAATATTCTGTGAATGGGCCAGCATCTTCAATGATTACTCCTCCCCCTTTTCGTGGGTGGACAGCAGGGACAGTGAACAGTGTGACTGGTTATGGAACGCCATGCAGGTCCGGTGTGTGGGAACCCCGCTGAATCCCCTTACCCCGGAGCAGAAATACTGGTTTGCCTGCGCCACGTTTGATAACTGGGAAGGCTGGAATGAGCAACAGGTACAGTTTTTACTGAAAAGTAATCCCAGACGAAACAGAGCGAAGTTTACGATAAGTCCCTTCCCGGCACTCAGGGTTAAACAGCATAAAGCTGTTCTTCTTGATGAGCTGAAAAGTGCCCGGGAGCAACAAAAAAGGCGTGATGAGCGTGCTGATGGTTCCGTCCCGCTGAAACTGTCCGGAAAAATCCACAAACAGCTTGAAAGTATTGCCCGAAGTCGTGGTGTCCCCCCAAAAAAAATGCTGAATGAAATGATTGAGCAGGCGCACCGGGATTTGGAGGCAACCAGGCAGAACAGCCAGAACGATTCCAGATAATTTCAGACATATATTATCTCCGTGAATCCCCCGCCACCTTTCCGGTGCGCGGGGTTTTGTCTTTTTTCACCGGGAATACATGTATGAATCCGTCTGATGCCATTGAGGCAATTGAAAAACCGCTCTCCTCCCTGCCTTACTCACTTTCCCGTCACATCCTGGAACATCTGCGCAAACTCACCAGCCACGAACCCGTGATTGGCATTATGGGGAAAAGCGGGGCCGGTAAATCCTCACTCTGTAATGCGCTGTTTCAGGGGGAGGTCACCCCGGTCAGTGATGTTCACGCCGGCACCCGGGAAGTGCGGCGCTTCCGTCTGAGTGGTCACGGTCACAGCATGATTATCACTGACCTGCCCGGGGTGGGCGAGAGCCGTGACAGGGATGCTGAGTATGAAGCCCTGTACCGTAACATTCTGTCTGAACTGGACCTGGTACTGTGGCTGATTAAAGCCGATGACCGTGCCCTGTCTGTGGATGAGTATTTCTGGCGACACATCCTGCACCGGGGACATCAGCAGGTGCTGTTTGTGGTGACGCAGGCCGACAAAACGGAGCCCTGCCATGAATGGGATGTGGCTGGCATTCAGCCTTCTCCCGCACAGGCACAGAACATTCGCGAAAAAACGGAGGCGGTATTCCGTCTGTTCCGGCCCGTACATCCGGTTGTTGCCGTATCGGCCCGCACCGGCTGGGAACTGGATACGCTGGTCAGTGCGCTCATGACAGCGCTTCCCGACCATGCCGCCAGTCCCCTGATGACCCGCCTGCAGGACGAGCTGCGCATGGAATCTGTCCGCGCTCAGGCCCGTGAACAGTTTACCGGTGCGGTGGACCGGATATTTGACACGGCGGAGAGCGTCTGTATTGCCTCTGTTGCACGCACGGTTCTGCGAGCCGTCCGTGACACGGTGGTCTCTGTTGCCCGCGCTGTATGGAACTGGATTTTCTTCTGAACAGTCTGCCAGGGAAATGCCTGATTACATTACGTTAACCAACTGAAAACATGACACAAACCCCTCATCCTCCTCCTGTTTCTCTTGCGTGACCGCCCTGCTGTCAATAGAATAAAACGATCAATAAAACAGGTATCGATCGTTAACATCGATCGTTTATAGTGGTTAATGGTCTGCGAAAAGGCAGTTGAATCTCTTCATCATGCAGAACGGAATTGCACATAACGGACTGATACTTCTCTGGCGGATGAGAGAGGGGAAGCATTTCTGTCCGGGAAAAACCACTTTATCTGACCATGCTGTTTTGTACCTGCCGGTATCCACATTTGTGGGTACCGGCTTTTTTATTCACCCTCTGTAAGGAAAAGCTGATGAAACGACATCTGAACACCAGCTACAGGCTGGTATGGAATCACATTACGGGCACCCTGGCGGTGGCTTCCGAACTGGCCCGCTCACGGGGAAAACGCGCCGGTGTGGCGGTTGCGCTGTCTCTTGCTGCTGTCACATCAGTCCCGGCACTGGCTGCTGACACGGTTGTACAGGCGGGAGAAACCGTGAACGACGGAACACTGGAAAATCATGACAACCAGATTGTCTTCGGTACGGCCAACGGAATGACCATCAGTACCGGTCTGGAGTATGGGCCGGATAACGAGGCCAATACCGGCGGACAATGGATACAAAATGGCGGTATCGCCAACAACACTACTGTCACCGGTGGTGGTCTTCAGAGAGTGAATGCCGGAGGAAGCGTTTCAGACACGGTTATCAGTGCCGGAGGAGGACAGAGCCTTCAGGGGCAGGCAGTGAACACCACTCTGAACGGCGGTGAGCAGTGGGTACATGAAGGCGGGATTGCAACGGGTACCGTCATTAATGAGAAGGGCTGGCAGGCCGTCAAATCCGGCGCAATGGCAACCGACACGGTTGTGAATACCGGCGCGGAAGGGGGACCGGATGCAGAAAATGGTGATACCGGGCAGTTTGTTCGCGGAAATGCCGTACGTACCACTATCAATGAGAATGGTCGTCAGATTGTGGCTGCTGAAGGAACGGCAAATACCACTGTGGTTTATGCCGGCGGCGACCAGACTGTACATGGCTACGCGCTGGATACCACACTGAACGGCGGTAACCAGTATGTGCACAACGGCGGTACAGCGTCTGGCACTGTTGTGAACAGTGACGGCTGGCAGATTGTCAAGGAAGGTGGTCTGGCGGATTTCACCATCGTTAACCAGAAAGGCAAACTGCAGGTGAACGCCGGTGGTACAGCCACGAATGTCACCCTGAAGCAGGGAGGCGCACTGGTCACCAGTACGGCGGCAACCGTCACCGGCAGCAACCGTCTGGGCAATTTCACGGTGGAAAACGGTAATGCTGACGGTGTTGTTCTGGAGTCCGGTGGTCGCCTGGATGTACTGGAGGGCCATTCAGCCCGGAAAACACTGGTGGATGACGGCGGTACCCTGGCAGTGTCTGCCGGTGGTAAGGCAACAGATGTCACCATGACATCCGGTGGTGCCCTGATTGCAGACAGTGGTGCCACTGTTGAGGGGACCAATGCCAGCGGTAAGTTCAGTATTGATGGCATATCCGGTCAGGCCAGCGGCCTGCTACTGGAAAATGGTGGCAGCTTTACGGTTAATGCCGGGGGACAGGCTGGCAACACCACTGTCGGACATCGTGGAACACTGACGCTGGCTGCCGGGGGAAGTCTGAGTGGCAGAACACAGCTCAGTAAAGGCGCCAGTATGGTACTGAATGGTGATGTGGTCAGTACCGGCGATATTGTTAACGCAGGAGAGATTCACTTTGATAATCAGACGACACCGGATGCCGCGCTGAGCCGTGCTGTTGCAAAAGGCGACTCCCCGGTAACGTTCCATAAACTGACCACCAGTAACCTCACCGGTCAGGGTGGCACCATCAATATGCGTGTTCGCCTTGATGGCAGTAATACCTCAGACCAGCTGGTGATTAATGGTGGTCAGGCAACCGGCAAAACCTGGCTTGCGTTCACAAATGTCGGAAACAGTAACCTCGGGGTGGCAACCACCGGACAGGGTATCCGGGTTGTGGATGCACAGAATGGTGCCACCACAGAAGAAGGTGCGTTTGCCCTGAGTCGCCCGCTTCAGGCCGGCGCCTTTAACTACACCCTGAACCGTGACAGCGATGAAGACTGGTACCTGCGCAGTGAAAATGCTTATCGTGCAGAAGTCCCCCTGTATGCCTCCATGCTGACACAGGCAATGGACTATGACCGGATTCTGGCAGGCTCCCGCAGCCATCAGACCGGTGTAAATGGTGAAAACAACAGCTTCCGTCTCAGCATTCAGGGCGGTCATCTCGGGCACGTTAACAACGGTGGTATTGCCCGTGGGGCCACGCCGGAAAGCAGCGGCAGCTATGGCCTCGTCCGTCTGGAGGGTGACCTGCTGAGAACAGAGGTTGCCGGTATGTCACTGACGACAGGAGTGTATGGTGCTGCAGGCCATTCTTCCGTTGATGTTAAGGATGATGACGGCTCCCGTGCCGGCACGGTCCGGGATGATGCCGGCAGTCTGGGCGGATACCTGAATCTGGTACACACGTCCTCCGGCCTGTGGGCTGACATTGTGGCACAGGGAACACGCCACAGCATGAAAGCGTCATCGGACAATAACGACTTCCGCGCCCGGGGCTGGGGCTGGCTGGGCTCACTGGAAACTGGTCTGCCCTTCAGTATCACTGACAACCTGATGCTGGAGCCACAACTGCAGTATACCTGGCAGGGACTTTCCCTGGATGACGGCCAGGATAACGCCGGTTATGTGAAGTTCGGGCATGGCAGTGCACAACATGTGCGTGCCGGCTTCCGTCTGGGCAGCCACAACGATATGAACTTTGGTAAAGGCACCTCATCCCGTGACACCCTGCGCGACAGTGCAAAACACAGTGTGCGTGAACTGCCGGTGAACTGGTGGGTACAGCCTTCTGTTATCCGCACCTTCAGCTCCCGGGGGGACATGAGCATGGGTACAGCCGCAGCCGGCAGTAACATGACGTTCTCACCGTCCCAGAATGGCACGACACTGGACCTGCAGGCCGGACTGGAAGCCCGTGTCCGGGAAAATATCACCCTGGGCGTTCAGGCCGGTTATGCCCACAGTGTCAGCGGCAGCAGCGCTGAAGGTTATAACGGTCAGGCCACGCTGAATGTGACTTTCTGATAATCAGGTCACTCCCCTTCAGGCCCCGGTCATCATGACCGGGGCCTTTTACTTACAGGGAGCAACAGATATGCCGGGTTGTACATCACGTTTATTGCCCGAAGGCCCTTTCTCACGCAACCAGGCTCTTGCCGTCACAACGGCTTACCTTAATGTGCTTATTGAAGATGACCAGGGAACGCATTTCCGGCTGGTGATCCGCAACGCTGAAGGCCAGTTGCGCTGGCGGTGCTGGAATTTTGAACCTGATGCCGGAAAACAGCTAAATCCGTATCTCGCCAGTGAGGGAATTCTCAGGCAATAAACGTCATTCACTTGATCCATCAGGCCGCGTCTTCTCCGGAAGACGCGGCTTTTTCATTTATACCGCTTAATCATTCATAAGGAGCCAATTATGCGATTAGCCAGCCGTTTTGGTTATGTAAATCAGATCCGCCGGGAGCGCCCGCTGACACGCGAAGAACTGATGTACCACGTCCCGAGTATTTTTGCGGAAGACCGGCACACCTCCCGCAGTGAACGGTATGCGTACATTCCCACCATCACCGTCCTGGAAAATCTGCAGCGGGAAGGCTTTCAGCCGTTCTTCGCCTGCCAGACCCGTGTGCGCGACCAGAGCCGCCGGGAATATACCAAACATATGCTGCGTCTGCGACGGGCCGGACAGATAACCGGTCAGCATGTGCCTGAAATTATTCTGCTCAACTCCCATGACGGTTCATCCAGCTACCAGATGTTACCCGGATATTTTCGTGCCATCTGCACCAATGGCCTAGTCTGCGGTCAGTCGCTGGGAGAAGTCCGGGTGCCACACCGGGGAAACGTGGTGGACAGTGTGATTGAAGGTGCTTACGAGGTGGTGGGGGTTTTTGACCGGATTGAAGAAAAGCGTGACGCCATGCAGTCGCTGGTCCTGCCGCCACCGTCACGCCAGGCGCTGGCACAGGCGGCACTGACTTACCGTTATGGTGACGAACATCAGCCCGTCACCACCGCCGACATTCTGACGCCACGACGCCGGGAGGATTACGGTAAGGACCTGTGGAGTGCTTATCAGACCATCCAGGAGAATATGCTGAAAGGCGGGATTTCCGGTCGCAGTGCCAGAGGAAAACGTATCCATACCCGTACCATTCACAGCATCGACACCGACATTAAGCTCAACCGGGCGTTGTGGGTGATGGCAGAAACACTGCTGGAGAGCATGCGCTGATGCCTTTTCCCTGAAAGCGCAGTCCTGACTCACTTCCGTCCCTGCCTCCGGACATTCTTCCATTCATTTACTTTTTATAAGGAATAATCTCATGACAACCGTTACGCATAATTCCACCACACCTTCTGTTTCCGTAACCGCTGCATCAGGGAATAACCCACCTCAGCTGGTTGCTACTCTCGTCCCTGATGAACAGCGCATCAGCTTCTGGCCGCAGCATTTTGGCCTCATTCCACAGTGGGTGACCCTGGAGCCCCGTGTCTTCGGCTGGATGGACCGTCTGTGCGAAGACTACTGTGGTGGTATCTGGAATCTGTACACCCTGAACAACGGCGGGGCATTTATGGCACCCGAACCGGATGACGATGATGACGAAACATGGGTACTGTTCAATGCCATGAACGGTAACCGCGCTGAAATGAGCCCGGAAGCCGCCGGTATTGCTGCCTGTCTGATGACGTACAGCCATCATGCCTGTCGTACGGAGAATTATGCCATGACGGTCCATTATTACCGGTTGCGGGATTACGCCCTGCAGCATCCGGAATGCAGCGCCATTATGCGCATTATCGACTGAATGGAGGCAGGGACAATGCAGCAGCTTTCCTTTCTGCCCGGAGAGATGACGCCCGGCGAGCGCAGTCTCATTCTGCGGGCCCTGAAAACCCTGGACCGCCATCTTCATGAACCCAGCGTGGCCTTCACCTCCACCCGTGCGGCACGGGAATGGCTGATTCTGAACATGGCGGGACTGGAGCGGGAAGAGTTCCGGGTGCTGTATCTGAACAACCAGAATCAGCTGATTGCCGGTGAAACCCTCTTCACCGGCACCATCAACCGCACGGAAGTTCATCCCCGGGAAGTGATTAAACGCGCCCTGTATCACAATGCCGCAGCCGTGGTGCTGGCACACAATCACCCGTCCGGTGAAGTCACCCCCAGTAAGGCAGACCGCCTTATCACGGAACGTCTGGTACAGGCACTGGCCCTGGTGGATATCCGGGTACCGGACCATCTGATAGTTGGTGGCAGTCAGGTTTTCTCTTTTGCGGAACACGGTCTGCTTTAACCCGTCACCGTCACAACCACATCACACCTGTTTTCACTTTTATCTTCTGTCTTCAGAGGTATCACACTATGAAAATCATCACCCGTGGTGAAGCCATGCGTATTCACCGTCAGCATCCGGCATCCCGTCTTTTTCCGTTCTGCACCGGTAAGTACCGCTGGCACGGCAGTGCTGAGACGTATACCGGTCGTGAAGTACAGGATATTCCCGGTGTGCTGGCCGTGTTTGCTGAACGCCGTAAGGACAGTTTTGGCCCGTATGTCCGGCTGATGAGCGTCACTCTGAACTGAGTCAGGAGAAATGATGAGCCGAATTATCGCTGCCACCGGACCATTCTTAACTGATTTCTGTGAGGACTTTATCGTGTCAGACACACTGCCCGGGACAACGCATCCCGACGACAATCACGACCGCCTCTGGTGGGGACTGCCCTGCACCGTGACGCCCTGTTTCGGGGCACGTCTGGTGCAGAAGGGTAACCGGTTGCATTACCTTGCCGACCGCGCCGGTATCAGAGGCCGGTTCAGCGATGCAGATGCATACCACCTGGACCAGGCCTTTCCGCTGCTGATGAAACAACTGGAACTCATGCTCACCAGCGGTGAACTGAATCCCCGCCATCAGCATACCGTGACACTGTATGCGAAGGGGCTGACCTGTGAAGCCGACACCCTCGGCTCCTGTGGTTACGTTTATCTGGCTGTTTATCCGACGCCCGAAACGAAAACGTAAACCACCGGAATAACCCTCTGCTCCAGCCTAGTGTTTTCACCACGCCACTGTCCCGTTTTTTATCTCTACATATCAGGAAAATCTTCAGTATGAACACATTACCCGACACACACGTACGGGAGGCATCGCGCTGCCCGTCTCCCGTCACCATCTGGCAGACACTGCCCACCCGACTGCTGGACCAGCACTACGGCCTCACGCTGAATGACACACCGTTCGCCGATGAACGTGTGATTGAGCAGCATATTGAGGCAGGCATTTCACTGTGTGATGCGGTGAACTTTCTCGTGGAAAAATACGCGCTGGTACGAACTGACCAGCCAGGATTCAGCGCCTGTACCCGCTCTCAGTTAATAAACAGCATCGATATCCTCCGGGCTCGCCGGGCAACAGGCCTGATGACCCGCGACAATTACAGAATGGTAAATAACATTACCCAGGGTAAGCATCCGGAGGCGCAACAATGAAACTGGCCCTGACACTGGAAGCCGACAGCGTTAACGTGCAGGCGCTGAACATGGGGCGAATTGTCGTTGACGTCGATGGTGTTAATCTCACTGAACTGATTAACAAGGTCGCTGAAAACGGTTATTCACTCCGTGTGGTGGACGACTCCGACCAACAGTCAACCTGCACACCACCACCGTTAACACCCCTTACCGGCATACGCTGCAGCACCGCACATATCACGGAAACAGACAACGCCTGGTTGTACTCGCTGTCACACCAGACCAGTGACTTCGGCGAATCAGAATGGATTCATTTTACAGGTAGCGGATATCTGTTACGTACCGATGCGTGGTCATACCCGGTTCTGCGGCTTAAACGCCTGGGGCTGTCAAAAATGTTCCGCCGTCTGGTTGTCACACTTATCCGGCGTTATGGCGTCAGTCTCATTCATCTGGATGCCAGCGCTGAATGCCTGCCGGGTTTACCTACTTTCAACTGGTAACCAGAAACAACATGAAATCATTAATCACTGAAACAGCGCTGGATATCCTCATTGCGTGGCTGCAGGACAATATCGACTGCGAATCGGGAATTATCTTTGACAACGATGAGGATAAAACGGATTCGGCAGCACTGTTGCCCTGTATCGAACAGGCCCGGGAGGATGTCCGTACTCTTCGTCATCTGCAGCTTCTGCACCAGAACCGGTAAATATCACTCACCATACTTCATTCCACTGACGTCAGCCTGAACAGGGCTGGCGTTTTCGTTTATAAACCAAAAGGGAAACCGATAATGTCAGACATCACAATCTCCCGTCCGGAAGTGGTCACCGGGCATACGGACGTTATCTGCTCAACCAGTATCCGCCACATTCTGGCTGTACGAAAGAGTACACTGCTGCAAATCGACACACTTATCCGGCAACTGGCTGAAATATCAGCAATGACAGAAAGTATTGGCGGTAAAGCCGCCCCGGACTGGGCCATGAAACAGGATTTTCGCTGCGGCTGCTGGCTGATGGAGAAACCGGAAACCGCAATGAAAGCCATCACACGCAATCTCGATCGCGAAATCTGGCGTGACCTGATGCAACGTTCAGGGATGCTTTCCTTAATGGATGCACAGGCCCGTGATACATGGTACCGGTCACTGGAGTACGATAATTTTCCGGAAATCAGTGAAGCGAACATTCTGAGCACATTTGAACAACTACACCAGAACAAGGATGAGGTGTTTGAGCGAGGGGTGATCAACGTCTTCAGGGGACTGAGCTGGAATTACAAAACCAATTGCCCCTGCAAATTTGGCAGTAAAATTATCGTCAACAACCTGATGAGGTGGGACCGGTGGGGGTTTCATCTTATCACCGGGCAACAGACTGACCGACTCGTCGACCTGGAAAGAATGCTACATCTGTTCAGCGGCAAACCGATCCCCGACAACCGGGAAAACATCACTATTCGTCTGGATGGTCACATCCAGTCCGTTCAGGGTAAAGAGCGCTATGAAGACGAGATGTTCATCATTAAATACTTTAAGAAGGGATCTGCACACATCACTTTCAAAAGGCTGGAACTGATTGACAGAATTAACGATATAATAGCCAGGTACTTTCCTTCTGTGCTCTCAGCCTGATCCCGAGTGTGATTCCCTTTCGATATCAAAAGGGACTGCGGGTATAATTGAGGGTACATTTTTAATCAAACCAAACAAATTGCATTAATATCAATATGATAAAAGAAATTTTCGATTCCGAGTCCGGCACCACTATTCTAAAGAACCCGCCCACAAGGCGGGTTTTTGCTTTTGGATCTGACAATAACCTTCACGAAAAAAATTAGCTTATAAAGTCTGGGGGAATTACTCTCGCCACGTTAACGAGAGTAATTTTATTGATATTAATCTCCTGATACTTTATCCCCGTCCAAATTCCAGCCGCTGCACATTCACCATCCCAGGCTTCTCAGCTGCGCTGACATCAATTTGTGTCACCCGCAGCGCATACTTTTCATCCAGCGCGTTTAACCAGTTCAGCAGATCATTAAATACCACAGGATCTATCCAGACCTGGATATTCTCCCCACGCTCGGCTATCCGCTTGATGACCACCGAGTGCGCGGAAGCACTGTCACTGATGACCCGCGATACCTGCGCAGGCGTTGTTGTGGCAGATTTTCGCGCTGCAATAATATCCGGCGCGGCGTTCTTCAGTCGGGTGTTCATCGCCACCAGCTGCTGCAACATCGTCTCCTGTTGTTCTATCCGTTCGCTCAACGGCTGCCAGATGAGGACGTAATATCCGACGCTAAACAGGAACACCACCGCTGCCAGCAACATGCCTTTTTCACGCGGAGAACGCCCCGCCAGGTGTTGTGTCAGCCAGTGTTCGCCACGGCTTAACTGGCGTTCACGCCATTGCTGAAAATAGTGAATAAATTTATCGCGTAACATGTTATTTCCTCCGCAACGTTACGCCGCCGGAAACCGCATCACCCTCTTTCTGTAACGCGTCCTGTTGCACAACATAATCTGCCGCCAGTGCACTACGCAGTTTGTCGAAACTGGCAAAGTTCGCGGCCCGCAGCTGGAGGTGAAGCGTCTGGCGTTTTTGATCAAAGGTGAAACCACGCATCTCGATGTCGGAAAGTGACGCCGTTTTCAGAGTACTGGCGATCGCTGACAATTCTGCGAGCAGCCGGGTATCGTCGGCCTGTGGGCGATATTTTTTCAGCGCCATCGTCACCTGAGAGCGTAAATTCACAATCCGCTTCTGCTCCGGGAATAGCGTTAAGAACTGTTTCTCCGCCTGGGTGCGGCTTTGCGCCACCTGTTCGCTGACGCTCCATAACGTCACGCCCCGTTCCACTACCAGCGCAACCAGAATCAGCAACATCGGCAGAATCATCACCCGCCAGCGCGCCCATTGTTTTCGGTAGCTGACACGAGGCTGCCACGGCCCTGTTAGCAGGTTCCCTTCCGGTTCGCCATAAGTGGTAATGGCGGGCAGAGCCGTAACGGTCAGGCGTTCGGCGTCCGCACCAGCCCATGCAGACAGTTCTTCCGGTGCAATGCCGACCACGGTTAGCGAAAGCGGTAAATCCTGCTCATTGAGCTGGGCGTGGAACATGACCGGAGCCAGCGCCAGCCCGGCACTCCATCCCCGGCATTCATCGATGCGGCAGATAACCCGTTGCGCATCGCCAGCCATAAACCCACAAGGAATGGACATCCAGTCCGGCGCGACGATAGCGCGGGTGATGCCGTTTGCCTGCAACCACTGCGCAATGTTGCGCATATGCTGCTGGTGAATCACAGCTACGGTTGCCAGTTGCTGGTCGATTTTCAACGGGGCGAAATGCAGTTCATCGATATCCTGGTTCAGCTCTTCTTCCAGCAAGGCGGGCAGAATCGTCGGTATCTGCTTGCGAGGCACATCAGGCAGTTCAACCTGCCAGACGCTGATCCATTCGCCGGGAATATAGAGTCGAATTGTGTCTGTTTGCAGCCATTGCTGGAGATATTCGTCGGCGACGTCAGGCCAGATGCCGTGCTCCACGTCGGGTGTACGGCGCTGCCAACGGATGGGATCAGCGGCGCAAAGCGGGAAATAAATCTCAAGCATGGAACTCACTCACTTTCTCCTGTCTGATGCCAGAGAACAGAAAAGTGTTGTGGGCCCATGCGGACAATTAACGAATTCATCGTCAGTTCAATCTCATTCACGGTGATATCTGAACGCAGCCAGAAGTAATTGCTGTCCACGCTCAGGACGGTTTTTAGCTGTTTTTTAGTACGCTCATCGACGTCTGCAAGTAGCGGCTGAGCAAGAAACTGATCGACATCTTCCCAGCCCTTCGCCGGACGTTGTTGTAATAACGCCCGCGCCTGAACAGGGCTTAACCACGGGTCAAACAGCGCCTCAAGAATCACACTTTGCGTGACATCTAATGTATTGATGTTGATTTGCTGGCGGGCCATCGGCAGCGCACAGACCAACGGTTTCAGTTTTTGATAAAGCCCGGCGTCCATTCCCTGTACCACGCGCATTTCGCTGATATCAGCCAGCGGTTGATTAGCGGCGTAGAACGGCACCGAGCGGGCGAGATACTCGCTGTCTTCACGCCCCAGACGCGTCTGCACGCTGCGGTCCTCGTCAATAAACTCCCACAGGCTTTCGGCTATCAGTTCGGCCCGATAAGCAGGCACATCCAGGCGCGAGATCAGGGCAATCAGTTGTTGTACCGCGATAGGACGCGACGCCGTTGTCGGCTGAGCGAGGGCATTCAGGTTAAAGCAGGCCTGGGCGTCACGCAGGGTGACGGCAATTTGCCCCTGCGGCAGTGGGAAAAAACGAGGGCCGGAAGCCCACGGCTGCGCCAGATGCACGCGCTTTTCATTTTTCAGGCTCAGACTGAGTGCGCTCAACGCCAGGCTTTCCGCACTGGCGCTGTACCACAGCGCCTGCTGGTACTCCTGCTGGCTGCGCGTTCGCCCAAGTTGTTGCTGCATCCGCCCGGAAAGCGTGATGGTCACCAGCATCATAACCGCCAGCAATACCAGCACCACGACCAGTGCCATTCCGCGTTTTGGTGGTGAGGTGATCATGATAATTGCGGCCCGCGTAACAACCAGATGCGTTCAATTTCGCCCCATTGCGGCGAATGCAGGGTTATGCGTACTGCCACAGGAATCGCCTGCACTGATGACCAGCTCTCCTGCCAGCGCGTGCCGTCGTAGAACTGCAAACGGAGCGAATCCGCCGGGATTAATTTTTGCGTTGTTGGCTTCACGCTGCCTGCCGCATCGGTCAGTGGCCAGGCTAACCGTTCGAGATAACCACCATGAATGCGGTAACCGACGGTGAGCAGATTACTGCGCGGCAGACGCATCAACGGATTAACCACGCCGCCACGTACAAAACGCATCCCTTCACTCTCAGACGCCAGCACGCCAGCGCCCGCCAGTAACGCTGGTTCACGCTGGCCCTGATCGCCTCTTACCGGACGCGGCATCATTTGTGTCAGATCGTGGTTCAAAAAACTCATCGTTTGCTGCATGAGGTTTAGTTTTTGATCGTGTCCGGCGACGGCGCTATTCACGCGTGTAACGCCGTTTGTCACCTGCTGCGCCATCAGTGCCAGTGAGGCAAAAATGGCAATTGCCACCAGCATTTCCAGTAACGTGAAACCGGCGCAAGTCCTTCTCACTGTTGGCCTCCCACGGCGCTAAACCAGGCGCGTCGTGACTGAATCACCGACGAAAAGTCTTCGTGACGGCTGACTTCAATATCCACTGCCTGGAGCAGCGCGTTGCCTGTACTCAGCGGTGTGGTTCGCCAGTACCAGCGGCTTCCTGCCATATCACTCTCGCCCTGGTGCCTGACCGCTCGTTGTTCACGGGTCATCAGGTAAAGCAGTGCGGTCTGGTTTTCAGCTACCCAGCCCGCTACCGTTTTTTCTTCAAGGATTTGCTGATTACTCAGCGCGCCGCTGGCGATCTGTAACACCGCCATGGCGGCCAACGCAAAAATCGCCAGCGCGAGCATTACTTCCAGCAAGGTAAATCCACGCTTCATGGCATCCCCTCATCACATTGATTGAGGGATAACACGCCATCGTGCGCCAGCTTTACCGCCCAACACGCGTTTTGTGCCGACGCGTAAAAACGCAGTGTAAACGGCGTGGCGGGTTCAAAAGGCGAAAAACGGATCTGCGGTGTCTTCTTTTTCGCCTCTTTTTGCAGCTCCAGTTCAATATCGTGCAGCGTCAGGCGACGACGCTGCAGCTCCAGCGCATATTCCTTCTGCCAGATATCACTTCCGGGTTGTAACAGCATCTGCACCTGTTTCGGCACCGTAACCTGTGCCGATAACCGGGTCGCAGAAACGGGCAACCATTGCCCGTGACGACGCTGCATAAACTGGTAACCTGGCGGGTCGATTAGCACACCGAGTGTTTGCCCTTCGATCACTGCCCTGTCCTTAAACTGCGCAAAGCGAGTCAGAAAATCCTGCGCCGCTTTTTTCGCAGGCGGCTCTGAAGCGGTCGCAAACGTCTGTACCACGCCCGCACTGGCAAGGCCGATAAGGAAAATCACCAGCATGATTTCCAGAAGTGTGAATCCGCGTTCAGGCACTGATTACTGAAACTCCTGCAAATTCCAGTTACCGATATCTGCGCCAGCGCCCTCCCCGTTTTCCTGACCATCTGCTCCCAGGGTATAAACATCAAACAGCCCTTTTTCACCCGGGCTGAGATACTGATAATCATTGCCCCACGGATCCTTTGGCAGTCGTTTAATGTATCCACCGGTACGGTAGTTACGGGAATCCGCCATATTGGCCGGTTGCTGGATCAGCGCCTCCAGCCCCTGTTCGGTAGTCGGATAACGCCCGTTATCCAGTCGGTACATATCCAGCGCATTCTCCAGCGCCACGATATCGCTGATGGCTTTTTGCCGATCGGCTTTCTCTTTGTTGCCCAACAGGTTAGGCACCACCAGACTTGCCAGGACGCCAAGAATAACAATCACCACCATCACTTCCAGCAGGGTAAAACCTGCCCGTGGTTTTTGTGTGCGGGATAACGAATTCATGTGATAACTCCGTAAATTACATTCCAACCATATTGTTCAGTTGCAGCATCGGTTCGAGGATGGCGATGACGATAAACAGCACCACGCCCGCCATCATCACCACCAGCGCCGGCTCAAACAGCCCTAACGCCAGCCCCACCTGGGTATCAAATTCCCGTTCCTGGTTGACCGCGGCCTGTTCAAGCATGGTTTCCAGTTCACCGCTCTGTTCGCCGGAGGCGATCATGTACAGCATCATCGGCGGGAACAGGCGCAACTCCGCCAGCGCGGCGCGCAGGCTGCTTCCTTCGCGGACGCGATCTGCCGCCAGCAGCAGTTGTTGCTCGACATAACGATTTGCCGACACGGCGGCGGCGGTCTGAATGCCTTCCAGCAGCGGAACACTGCTGGCGGTGAGGATGCTTAATGTGCGGGAAAAACGCGCCGTATTCAGTCCGCGCGCAACACGCCCCGTCACGGGCAAACGCAGCAAGGTTTTATCCCAGCGCAGGCGCATCGCAGGATTTTTGAGTAGCCGTTGCCCCAGCACCAGAAGCCCCAGCAAACCCGCCAGCCAGTACACGCCGCTGGTCTGTAACGTGTCGCTCATGGCGATGAGCATTCGGGTGGAGGCAGGCAGCGCGTGTCCGAGATGATCAAACTGTTCGATAATTTTCGGCACTACTGCCGTCAGCAAAATAGTGACCACGCCCGTTGCCACCACCAGCAGTACCAGCGGGTAGAGCATGGCCTGCAGCAGGCGTGATTTCAGACGCTGCCGCTGTTCGGTGTAATCCGCCAGGCGATTGAGCACCACGTCGAGATGTCCGGATTTTTCTCCGGCAGCGACCATCGAACAAAACAGGGAGTCAAAGACGCGGGGATGTTCGCGCAGGCTGTCCGACAGGGTATAACCTTCCTGAATCCGGCTGCGCAGCGCCATTCCGAGGCTTTTTACATGCAGTTTTTCACTTTGCTCACTGACCGCCTGTAAGCAGGTTTCCAGCGGCATTGCTGCCTGCACCAGCGTTGCCAGTTGGCGTGTGAACAGCGCCAAATCTGCCGCCGCCACGCGACGATGTGCATGCCGCCGACGCTGCAACATTCCCCCTGTCGAAGCATTCAGCCGGGCTTCAATGTGCACGGGGATAAGCTCTTTACCACGCAACAATTGACGGGCATGACGCGCGGAATCCGCCTCAATCATTCCTTTGGTTTTGCGACCATTACGCTCCAGCGCCTGATAGTAAAACAGTGCCATTACGCCTCCATGGTTACCCGCAGAACTTCATCGAGAGAGGTTTCTCCGGCGAGCACTTTCTCAATGCCGTTGCTGCGGATACCCGCAGAGTGTTGCCGGACATAACGTTCCAGCTCCAGTTCCCCGGCCTGACGGTGGATCAAATCACGTAATGTGGCGTCCACCACGATCAGCTCATGGATGGCAGTACGTCCGCGAAAACCTTTGTGATTACAGGCGGGACAGCCCTGCGGATGGTACAGCGTGACGGTTCGCGCATCGGTAATCCCCAGCAGGCGTTTTTCTTCGTCGGTGGCAGGCGCAGACTGGCGGCAATCGGGACACAGCGTGCGAACCAGTCGCTGCGCCATCACGCCCGTCAGACTGGAAGAGAGCAGGAAAGGCTCAACGCCCATATCCTGCAAACGCGTGATCGCCCCCACCGCCGTGTTGGTATGCAGCGTGGAAAGTACCAGGTGTCCGGTCAGTGAAGCCTGAACAGCGATTTCTGCGGTTTCGGTATCGCGGATTTCACCGACCATCACCACATCCGGGTCCTGACGCAAAATCGCGCGCAGGCCACGGGCGAAGGTCATGCCGACGCGGGTGTTAACCTGCGTCTGACCGATCCCTTCAATCATGTATTCGATAGGGTCTTCAACCGTGAGAATGTTACGCGAGTGGTTGTTCAGCTCCTGCAATCCAGCGTACAGCGTGGTGCTTTTGCCGGAACCGGTCGGCCCCGTCACCAGAAAAATGCCGTGCGGTTTGTGTAACAGCTGGCGCAACTGCGCAGTCAGTTCGAGACTTAAACCCAGACGCTCCAGCGTCAGGCGAGCCTGGTTTTTGTCCAGCAGTCGCAGCACCACCCGTTCCCCCCAGGCGGAAGGCATGGTGGAGACACGCACGTCAATCGCCCGACCGCCCAGCAGCAGCGCAATGCGCCCATCCTGCGGTACGCGTTTTTCGGCGATATCCAGCCGTGCCATCACCTTAATACGCGATACCAGCAGCGAGGCCAGTTTACGACCGGGGCGCAACATTTCATGTAGTGTGCCGTCAACACGAAAACGGATCACCAGACTCTTTTCAAACGTCTCGATGTGGATATCCGAAGCGCCTTCTTTAATCGCCTCTGCCAACATGGCGTTGATCAGTTTGATGATTGGCGCATCGTCGTCACTTTCCAGCAGATCTTCCGTTTCCGGTAGTTCTTCTGCGAGAGTAAAAAAGTCCTCAGCAGAACCGAGATCTTCCATCAGCTGGCGGGCCTCGGAAGAGTCCCGCTGCCAGACCGCATTCAGCCGCTGTTCAAATTCGGCCTCGTCGATTTGCCTCAGCGTAAAAGACGCGTTCAGCCCCCGCTGCAGCTCCTGCAAAACAGAGAGCGACAACGGATGCACATGGAGGATCTCCAGCGACGCTTCGCACCATGCCACCAGGCTAAACCGACGGCTGAAACTGTAGGGCAGACGCACGGTGTTAGCGGTGGTTTCCTGTGCTACAGGCACCATTAACGCGTTCTCCCGGCATTAAGGAACGCGCGAACTTCTGGCGGTAGAGCCTGATTTTGCGCTGGCAGTACCGGCTGCGCGGTGTGCGGCATCAGGCTCAAGCCTTGCTCATCGCGATAGATCTGTTCGGCGCGCATATAGTTATATTTGCGCTGCGACACGCCGTCTGCCGCCATACCGTCACGCAGAATGGTCGGGCGGATAAATACCATCAGGTTACGTTTTTCTTTTTTATCCGCCGTCGATTTAAACAGGTTACCAATCAATGGGATATCGCCAAGCAGCGGCACTTTCGCCACGCTTTCTCCCGCCTGATCGTCCATCAGACCGCCAAGCACGATCAGCTCACCATCGTTTGCCAGCACGGTGGTTTTCAGTTTGCGCTCGCCAAACACGACGTCGAGACTGGTCTGTCCTTCCACCTTCGACACTTCCTGCTCAATCACCATCTGTACCGCGTTTCCTTCGTTAATCTGCGGCGTGACTTTCAGCATGATGCCGACTTTTTTCCTCTCTACCGTATTGAAAGGATTGCTGTTATTAGAGCCAACAGTAGAGCCGGTTAATACCGGAACGTCCTGGCCCACCATGAAGAAGGCTTCCTGGTTGTCTAGCGTGGTGATACTCGGCGTGGAGAGCACGTTCGAGCTGGAGTCGTTTTTGACCGCCTGTACCAGCGCCATCCAGTCGCCTTTCACCACGCCAACCGCCGTACCGCTAAAGCCAGAAAGAAGCTGAGCGAGCGTGGAGAGATCGCCGTTAGTATCCGGGTTAATGGTGGTAGCGCCGTTTTCACTGATCACCGTGGAGCCTTTCTGCGGTTTCGCCTGAGAAATGGCTGCACCCAGCGTGCCAATAGGGATCTGCGTACCGTTAGCAAACTGCATTAATCCGGCATCTTTCGACGCCCACTGCACGCCGAAATTGATATTGCTACCTTCGGCAACTTCCACGATCAACGCCTCGACGTGCACCTGAGCACGGCGAATATCCAGTTGTTCAATCACGCTTTGCAGCGACTGCATGATGTCCTGCGGCGCGGTAACAATCAGGGCATTACTGTGTTTGCTGGCGGCGATGGAGACAACCTCACGCCCGCTACCGACGGTGCCTTCCGCCTCTTCTTTAGCCGCCGTGAGCGTGCCGCTGACCTGCTTCAGTACATCGACCAGATCTTCGGCTTTGCTGTATTTGAGATAGAAAACCTGGCTGTTGCCGCTGCGCTCCATTTCTGAGTCCAGCCGACGGATCAGGCGGCGCATTTTGTCCCGCGTGGCCGGGTCACCACTGACAATCACACTGTTGGTGCGTTCGTCGGCGACAATTTGAGATTTCAGCGTCGCAGGCTGGTTCTCACCGCTGTTTTTCGTCAGGCTTTCCAGCACGCGGGCAATTTCCGAGGCTGAAGCGTTATCCAGCGGGATCACCTCTTCGGTGCGATTACCTGCGTGATCCACGCGCTGGATCACTTCTGTCAAGCGCTCCACAACTGAGGCGCGTCCGGTAAGCATAATCACGTTGGAGGGATCGTAATTAACAACGTTGCCAGACCCCGCGCTGTCAATCATCTGGCGCAGAATCGGTGCCAGCTCGCGTACCGACACATTACGTACCGGCACGACTTTGGTGACCATTTCATCGCCCGCGTAGTTGTCGCTGCCTTCACCGACCAGCGGCAGCGGCTCGACTTTCGCGGCACTGGATTTCACCACCTTCAGCACGTCGTTTTCCATCGGTACGACCGCATACCCCTGTGCTTCCAGCAGGTTAAGGAATAGCTGGTAATACTGGCGTTCATTGAGCGGGGTCATGGTGCGAATACTCACTTTCCCCTGTACGCCCGGCCCCATAATGATGGTTTTATTAAGGTTAGCGCCGACGGTTTCGATGAACGATTTCAGGTCGGTATCTTTAAAATTAGCGGTGAAAGTGGCTTCTTCCGCCCAGACCGGTGAACTGCATAATGCCGCTGCCAGCACCAGCGGCAGTAAACGCTTTTTTGTTTTGAGGCCAGTTGTCTTCTTACGCCAGACCGACAACGTCATATCACGCCAAAACACGATGAATGATTCTCCTGGATTAAATGCGGTTAGCGCAGCGCGATGGAAATGTCGTAGCGCGCACCCTTGCGTAAAACCGTAAGTTGAATGGAATCCATTGAAGGTAACTGCCGCATCAGAGCAATCATTGCTCGTGGATCAGTGAAATCCTGCTGATTTAGCGCAATGGCGATATCGCCTTCCTTAAAACCGCTGGCATCGAACAGAGAACGATCTGCCCCCGGTTTCACTGCATAACCGACAATCCCTTCCTTACGCACAGGCGTAAGCTGGATATAGTTAAAAATTTTCTGCGGATCTTTCGCCAGTGCCTGACGCACGGCAGCCGGGATCTCAACTGGCGCACTGGCAGCAGGCTCAGCAACAGCTTGCTTTGCTTCGTCGCTGACGGCTTTTTTGCTGGTCACGGCTATGGTGGGACGCTTCTCTTCTGCCAGACTCAGACGTTCCATTTTCCCCTGATAGCGCAGCATCACATGGTCACGATTAATTTCCTCAATCACCGCGTTGTGAGAGCCAAGCCGTTCGCCCTGTAAATAGACCTGCTGTTTGCCGCCTTCTTCAATCACCGCGCCGGGTCTGGCACCAAAGGCGATCCCGCGCAGCACCACATTAAGACGCGTTTCTGCCACAGGCACAGGTTCAGGTTGTTTTACCGGTGCGGCGACGGGCTGATATTTGCCAAACCAGTTTTGCTGGCTGATTAATTGCACGTCATTTTTATCGAACGTTTTTGCATCTGCACGGGGCGGTTTATTCGCCGATGGGGAAACCGCCGTATATTCCGCAGAAAAGGAGAAATAGCGCCAGAGTGAATGCGCCACTTTTGCAGAAATAATAAGCAGCATCAGCCAGAACATCCCGCGTGCAATCTTTCGCAGATGCTCTTTGTCTGTATTAAGAGATTGTCTCTGGTTAAGAGTGTGACGAATTTTTGTCAGCCATTGAATGAGATAAATTCGTGCGTCACGAAAAACAACCCGCGCCAATTTATATCTACCCGACGTTATGCTTTGACTATTCCACAGGTGGTACGATCCAGTTTCCGCTGATACTGGTTACCTGTACGTGTATCATTAATCGTTATGCTGTAATTAATTCCCTCAGTGATCATTAATTTCACCGTCGGGTCAGCGCACATTTGTCGTTGATAGCTGGTTAAAAAGGCGTCAGGTGTCTGCGTGGTCTGAGTACCCGCTTCGCTGATAATGGTCATTTTTACCGTCGTGCCGCTACTTTGCGCCAGCACTAAGGTATATCCCGCAGATTTAATCGGCAGGTTTTGGCTGATATTTTGCGCCTGTTTTTTCGCCAGTAAACTGGCATTTTCATTATGGCTGGCACAGCCACTTAATAATCCTGTAACGCTCAACAATAGCGATATTAATACCCTCCCTGGCATTTGTTTTATCGACATGGTAAATAATCTCTAAGGTTATTAATAAGAGTTAAAATGTCACTTTGATAATGACGTGGTTATCATTAAAACAATGCCTGTAGATAAAGTGTTGCTATACCGCCCAGACTTAAACACGGTCCAAAAGGCAGTGTGGTTGATCCTCTTTTTGTAATAACGGCATATATCAGGCCGCAGCATGAGGCGATTAAAGCAACATTGGGCAGTGATAACGGCCCCACCCAACTACCTAAAGCGGCGAACAATAATACATCGCCCATGCCTAATGCTTCTTTACGCAGAACTATTCCGGCTATCCAGCGCAGGGAGTAAAAAGTGATAAACCCCACCAGGACGCCGGTAACTGCGTCTTGTAGCGTTAACGGACTCTGTTGCGCCCATGCCGCAATCAGCCCGGTCCACAATACGCCCTGAGTAAAAACATCGGGCAGCCATTGGTTATCGAGGTCGATGATGCTCGCGGCAATCAGCCAGGCGGATAATATCATCACCGCCAGTCCCCATCCACTTTCTGACCACACCAGACTCGCCAGCAAAAAAGCGAGTGCTGTCAATAACTCCACCAGCGGATAACGCTTGCTGATTTTCGCCTGACAATCACGGCAGCGCCCTTTGAGCATCAACCAGGAGAGCAGCGGAATATTGTCACGAACGCGGATAGTCTGCTGGCAATGCGGACAGTGCGAACGCGGCAGCGCAAGGCTTATTTTTGACTGCGCACTCGACATTTCACCGTGAAACTCCGCCATTTGTTGGCGCAGCATGATGGGGTAACGCCAAATCACCACATTCAAAAAACTGCCGATGATCAATCCTCCGACGGTTGCCAGTATGGGCATCGCCGCAGGGTATTGCTGAAAAACATCAAAAAGCATGGTTAAAGGTTATTTGTTGTAACTTGCCGGATGCGGGCCTGCGGGTGTATGCCATATGGCTTTCCTCCAGGCCCGATAAACTGGCGCATCGGGCATATGTGTTGACCCGATGCGCCTTATTTCATGCCGGATGCGGCGCAAGCGCCTTATCCGGGTTATTCAGCAGGCATCGAATACTCGGTAACCTTATTAATGGTTTCCGGCCCCTGTTCCGGTTTCGGCAGCTTGAGCGACGCCAGCGTGTTGTATGCCGACTGGCTCACACCGCCCTCGAAGCTCATCTCTGTCGCTCCCGGCAACTGGTAAGCATTCGCGCCCGGATTCCATTTCTTAAAGAACTCCGAAAGATCTGTCTGGGCGACCCAGGAGGCACACAGCATCAGCGTGTCGGCAGCGTTACCGTTGGATTCGGCACAGTAATTTCTTTCTCCAAACTTGGTTTTGCCAACCTCATCGCCGCGCGCTTTACGGTGCATCAACTGGAACAGGTTCCAGCCTTTCATCCCTTCACGCTCGCTGTAGAACTCTGGCAGAGAGCCTTCTGGATACCACTGTTTGATATCAAAGTTTTTCTCTGCCCATTCCTTCAGCTGCGCGTACATCAGCAGACGGTCACCCGCACCGCCGCGCGCCCATGCCTGACCGTTGCTCTCGTTCAGATATTCCGGCGCGACGGTAATATCGTCAGCGACACGGTTCATCTTGCCGAGATAGCGATCCTGCATGTACAGCGCCAGCACGTTGTTCGCTACTTCAGTTGCGCCCGGTACAGTCAGCGGCGTTTCTGCAGCGTTGTGCCCTACTTCGTGCCAGATCAACCAGTCGTTCAGCGGCGTCGTCGGCAGCGTGGTGCTGTTCGTCGAGAAGCTGCTGTTCATTACCGGATAACCAGAGTGCGCATCACCGATGGAGATCTGCACATCGTTGGTGAAACGATGCTTGTGCCCCGTCAAGTTTTTATAGGTAAACATCCGGTGCTTACCGTCTTCATCATTACGACCGTAGAAGTCATTCATCGAGCTGGCAAAGGTATCCAGTTCCTCAGCGAATTGTTCCTGACCGCCCTTGTAATTGCTGGCCTCAAGGTTCTTCTTCGGCGTGGTGTAGACGAAAGCGTCTGACTCCAGCTCGCCCAACGGCGCAGGGGAGTTCAGAGCGTTTTTCCATGCGCCATCTTTATAGAACGGCGCTTTCACCACACCAGTAAAGGTGAATTCGGCTGACTCATTCTGTGGGCTGTTGCCCTTGATATAAATCAGACCACCGTAAGGAACCGTAAACTTCACCTCACCATTGGCTTTCAGCTCATAGGTTTTCGTCACTTTTGGCGGACGGTTCAGCGCGACTTCATGCTTCTCACGTCCGGTAAGGTCGTCGGCCAGCGCCACGGTGACAGTCACAGGAACTGATGCAGTAGACTCAATGGTGACCTCTTTCTGAGCCGGAGCCCACAGGCCAGTAGACTGCATGTTACCCGCAAACCATTTGGTCGGATTCGAGTACAGGCTGATGGTTTCAGTAACCTTCTCACCTTCTGCCGATACCGCTCCCGGATACTTCTCGACATCAACTTTGATGTTCAGATCCCACCAGGAACGACCCAGCATCAGGCGCGTCAGCGGTTTTTCCATATAGTTGAGCGGATAGCTCGGGTTCATCATACCCGCTTTATTAACGCTCTTCTCGCCGTAGATCATGTTGTTATCGACCAGCGATTTTTTCAGCTCATCAGAACACTGCGTGCCGCCAGTATAGGCATCGTTGGCGTAGCAGTTCAGGAACTCGGTGAACGTTTTAAAGCCCAGCTCGTCATCCTTGTCGTTTTCATAACGATATTCAATTTTATTCCACAGCCAGACCGACATGTTCTGGTACAGACGTTCCAGATCGACGCTGCTCAGACGCTCACCTTTGCGACCATTGGTCCGGAAGTAGAGCTCATGCTGATACAGACGCTGAATGTTGGTGCCTAAATCCGCAGCCTGCACCATCGCTTTTGCCGTGTCGGCGTTAAGGCTTAGTTGCGTATACTGTGGAACATACATGCCACCAGTAACCGGAACCCCCGTGCCAGGACGATATTCCAGACAGTTGACCTCGTAGTGGTAAGTTGGGTCCTTACACTCCTTTAATCCAGGAAACTTCTCAAAGATTTTTGCCTTCGCAGCCTTCAGAGAATCCTCTGTTTTATGATCGGCCTCATCAATAAAGGCATAACGCGTTTCCTGTTTGCCATCTACATCTTCCAGCCAGCTGGCAACTTCCAGCTTCGGTTTGTCATCAGGTTTGTTTTCTACCTGATATTTCCACTTAACTTCCCCTGTCTTACTATCGATGGTGTACGGCAGCGCACCATCTACGGCAGGATAACGTTCATAGACCCAAATGCCCGTTGCGCGCTGCTGACGAACGCGGTTCGGATACCCTTGCGGATCGTTATTTACTACCGACTTGTTCAGTGCCATCGACAGACCTGCGGCATCAAGCAGACGTACAAAGCCAGACGCGCTCTCTTCCTTAAGATTGCTCATCACGTTTTCCATGATCAGCACCGATCCACCTTTGTTCAGATAGGCGATCAGATCGGTCACATCCTGCTGAGTCAGCTTCGGTTTGCTGGTATCTGCTCGCAGCGGGATTGCATAAGGATCGTTACCAACCTGAGTCACATACTCAAAGCCGTTGAGGATCAGCAGCGGCATTTCCTGCGGGTCGAGATCGCCATAGCTACTTAAATGCTCAACAGAGATACCCGCAAAATCCGGATGAAAGCCGAACTCAGCGCTGTTTCCTGTAACCTGACCATGACGTTTGAAATAGACAGTATCCAGGTTGGTACCTACGGTCATGCTGGCTTTCGCGTCCGGCGTCCATTTATCGTCGGACAGATAGCGCAACACGTTCTGCATAAAGTGCTTCATATCATTAGAATCACTGTTACGCGTACACTGACCGTTTTTATCAACACCGCCTTCCCAGCTGTAACCGTTCGGACAACGCAAAATGCTGTTGTAGTGCGGGTTACCGATAACCATCAGTTTGCCCTCACCGACTTGCCCCAGCGAAATAAACGGCAGGTTAAAGGTGGCGGTATCGCGCGTAACGTTTTCCGGCTCAACGAGAGAAGGCGCTTCCGTAATGTACGCCAGCTCGTTTTTATCCCAGGCGCGTTTTTCGCCAAACGCCAGCCAGTAGTTTTTATCATTACGCGCCATCAGAATCGGGAAGGCCGCGTTGGAGATATTCACCACTGCCTGACCGCGCGCATTACCGGTACTGCCATAGAAGTTGGTAGAGTCATGGAAGACGTGGAATTTCGTCACTGATTTGTAATCTTTATCCACACCCCACAGCTTGTTGATAACGCCCTGAATCTGACCTTCGTTAACATTGCGTGCTGTCAACGAGAACCAACGCTGAGAGTTGCAGCCCCCAAGGGAGTCACAAATCGCCGTATCAATCTCTTTAGCCTGCCCGGATTCAAACTGCTCAAGAAATTCGTTTGTCCGCTCAAAGGTTTGATCGCCTTCGCTCAACGCCTCGCCATTGGATAACGAGAGATTGATAATCTCGTTGATTACGTTGGGATACTCGGCAAAGACCTTGCGCACTACGTCCGGCACTTCACGCTCATCATTTTTTCCGGCCTGGGAGTAACGATGAATAAGCTGATCAATATTCGCGCCGCGAACTTCGTCACCCAGTTCAGTCAACGCAATGGTCGACTTATTGCCGCGCACTGAGCCCAGTTCAAAGGTGTCGATACCAAAGGAGATGGTTTCGCCCCAGCTGAAGTTGAATTTGCCGTTTTCGCCAGTTACGCCACGGCCTGAGCTGGTGTAGTAATTTACGCCAACCACACCATTGCCCATGCTATCTACCAGTCGGCCTTCGGAGAGAATGATTTCAGTGGGTTGATACTGATAAAACTGTTCCGCGTTAGCCGACACGAAGGAAGCGTTCAGATCCGGTTTTGTTCCCGGCGTGGTGACGGGCACAACCGGTGAAGTATGAGTGGATGGCGCTTTATCGGTCGCGGCATTGTTTTCCACCTCTTCATTGACCAGCTTTTTGAACTCTTCCGGTGCCAGATCGATTTGCCTATACAGCGAGTCGAAACGTTTACTCTCGATCACTGAGGAGAACGTCAGGCAAACCTGTTCTGTATTCGCCGGACAGCTGTTACTGGACGTTACCAGCGAAACCGCATTGCTTTTCTTGTCATCGGAAGCCGCCAGTTCTTGCGCGTCCTCAAGACTAAACGACACTTTTTCAACCGCACGCAGGCTACGCGCAGCTTCTGACTGGGTGTCGAAGGTGGCAATTGTCGTGTTACCCGCCACGCAAGTAACGTCCTCGCCAGGTGTAAATGTAAAGCCATCGCTGGATTCACCATTACAAGTAGCACCAGTTATCCGCTGGCTTCCGCCCAGGGTCAGATAACCCGTTTTCGTAGGAACAGGTTCTGGCTCCGGTTCTGGCTCTGGATCAGGTGTCGGTTCCGGCGTAGGTTCTGGGTCCGGCGTTGGCTCAGGCGTCGGCTCCGGGTTTGGTGTTGGATCAGGTTTCACTTCCGGCAAAGACCCTGTTCCAGAATCTACAGGCGGCGTATCGGAGGAAGATCCGGAGCCACCGCCATCACAACCGGCTAACAGGGTTGCACTCAAAATAGCCGCTAAAAGCGATTTCTTATATTTAAATTTCTTATTCATTAATAACGCAAGTGACAAAACAAAGTTAAAAGATTCGTAACCGGGGAAATAGTTTTATGCTTTATCTTCTTTAATAACTTCCTCCATTCTTAAGAAAACGGCATCATTGATAGAAAAACAGGTGAAATTTATAAGAATAACCCCTATTCGATGTCTGGCTGGTTATTTTTACGAAATTTCAATAAACAGAAAATTAACAACTTTTCACAACGTAACTATATAAATTCGTTGGTAGTTTTAACGATTAAGATTGCAAAAGCAACAGATAGAACGGTGTTTGCTCATCAAGCGAACATAATTAGTACAGACTTGTTTTGCGTGATAAAAAATAGATGTTCTCACGATCTTAATTATTTAGCAGGTTATCTAAACACAAAACATTATTGCCGCATGGATAATAAAGCGAGAAATAATTTTCAATTAATAAGACAGAATAATGTAAATGAAGCCGGATGATATTAACGATCATCCGGCATTATTGATTTACGAGACTAACATCCCAGTAAACACATACGCCTGCAACAGCGTGATAATGCCGATAACGCTGGCAAAAATCAGACTGTGCTTCACGGTGTAGCGGAACAGTTCAGATTCTCGGCCCACCATGCCCGTCGCGGCGCAGGCCACGGCGATAGATTGCGGGGAGATCATCTTGCCAGTTACGCCGCCGCTGGTATTTGCTGCCACCAGCAGAGTGTCAGAGACGTTGATTTGCTGCGCCGTGGTCGATTGCAGTGAACCAAACAGGGCGTTAGAGGAGGTGTCCGAGCCGGTAAGGAATACGCCCAGCCAGCCGAGAAACGGTGAGAAAAACGGGAACATCACGCCTGTACCTGCCAGTACCAGCGCCAGCGTGGTGGACATACCGGAATAGTTGGTGACGAAGGCGAACGCCAGCACCATGCCAATCGACAATATCGGCCACTTCAGACTAATTAGCGTTTCGGCAAAGACGCCAATCCCTTTCTTGATGCCCACGCCGAGGATGAAGATAGAGATAATCGCCGCAATAAAAATAGCGGTGCCGCCAGCCGAGAGAGGGTCGAATTTAAACACCGCATCCATTGGCGTTGGTTGGGCGACAATGGGTGCCGCTTTCAACACTTGTTGATGCAAATGAGGGATCTGGAAATTAATCACCAGTGAATAAAACGCGCCGCCCGGAGCAAATAACGCTTTAAACGGCTTCATGGTCCAGATGGTGACCAGCACCGTTAAGATTAAAAACGGTGACCACGCACGAATGATTTGCCCCAGACTATATTCTGAAGGCACGGGACCGCCAGAAGATGGTTTATTCACCACCATCGCACCTGCGGATTGTCCCATGCTGATTGCCGTTTCGGTATTTTTCGGCCGCCAGACTTTAAGGAATAAAGCGAGTGAGACGATACTCACCAGCGCCGAAGTAATATCCGGCAGTTCCGGACCAATATAGTTAGAGGTAAAGAACTGCGTGACAGCGAAGCTTCCCCCAGCAACCAGCGCCGCTGGCCACGTCTCTTTCACCCCTTTCCAGCCGTCCATCATTGCTACCAGCCAGAACGGTACAAGAACCGACAGGAACGGTAACTGACGTCCCGCCATTGCGCCAATGTGGAACGGATCGATTCCCGTTACCTGACCGGCGACCAGAATCGGCACGCCCAACGCACCAAACGCCACCGGCGCAGTATTGGCAATCAGACACAGCCCCGCCGCGTATAACGGTTTGAAGCCCAGGCCCACCAGCAGCGCACCGGTAATCGCCACCGGCGCACCAAAGCCAGCCGCCCCTTCCAGCAGCGCGCCAAAGGAGAAACCAATCAGTAACACCTGCAAACGCTGATCGTCAGTGATGGAGATAACCGAGCTGCGGATAATATCGAACTGACCGCTGGCAACGGTTAATTTATAGAGGAACACCGCCGCAACAATAATCCACGCAATAGGCCATAATCCATAAATAAAGCCATAGCCCGCAGCAGCAAATGCCATATCAATCGGCATTTTAAAGGCGAATATTGCAATCAGGATAGATAATATAAGGGTTATTGCTCCAGCGACATGTCCTTTCAGACGTAATACCGCGAGTGCAACGAAGAAGAATATTATCGGGATCAGGGCGACCAGAGCGGATAGCCCCAGTCCTCCCATCGGCATATACATTTGGGTCCAGGTAACCATATTGTTCAGTCTCTTATTATCTTTATATGCTTGATATACTTAAGGTTGTAATAAGCAAAAGAGGACTGAACTGTAAAATATAGGCGTTATACTTTACAGCAACAGTACGCTGCTAACGCAATTGCTACCTCTGGCATAACAAGTATATCGGGTAAGGGTTTCTGTTCCGCACACGCAGGCGCAGAATATCGTTAAGATGTCCATATTGTTGTTTTAGGCCCGCTAGTAATGCGCTACGGGTATTTAATATTGTTAAACCCTGATAATCGCTCCGGTTATTTCCGGGATAAATGTACTACCGCAGTTACTATCATAGCCCCGACAATAAAACTTGCCGGGGCTTTTTTGACGCTATTAATGACTTTCTTTTTCGCGTAAACGCCAGGCGTGTAATAGCGGTTCGGTATAGCCGTTTGGCTGTTTCACGCCGAGGAAGATTAAATCGCTGGCAGCTTTAAAAGCACACGAGTTAGCGAAATTCCCCGCCATCGGACGATAAGCCGGATCGCCAGCGTTTTGCTGATCAACCACTTTCGCCATATTCTCCAGCGACGCCTGCACCTGTTCTTTGGTCAGAATACCGTGACGTAACCAGTTGGCGATATGCTGGCTGGAGATACGCAACGTTGCACGGTCTTCCATCAGCGCCACATTGTGAATATCCGGCACTTTTGAACAACCAATCCCCTGCTCCACCCAGCGAACCACGTAACCCAGAATCCCCTGTACGTTGTTATCTAGCTCTTGTTGGATCTCTTGTGCCGACCAGTTAGCGTTTTCAGCCACCGGAATAGTCAGCAGATCGTCCAGCAGCGGTTCAAATTCAGCATTGAACTCGCTCTGGGCAATGTTGGCTTGCACGCTCTGTACGTTGGTTTGATGGTAGTGCAGCGCATGGAGCGTAGCAGCGGTTGGTGACGGAACCCAGGCCGTGTTCGCCCCGGCACGCAGTTGGTCGCCCTTCTGGCTGTACATGTCTGCCATCAGGTCCGGCATTGCCCACATGCCTTTACCAATTTGCGCTTTACCGCGCAGCCCACAGAACAGACCGGAAAGCACGTTATTACGCTCGTAGGCTTTGATCCAAGGCGTCGATTTCATCTGATTTTTACGCAGCATCGGGCCAGCTTCCATCACCGAATGCATTTCATCGCCGGTACGGTCGAGGAAACCGGTATTGATGAACGCCACGCGGTTGCGCGCCTGAGCGATACAGCTACGCAAGTTCAGCGAGGTCCGACGTTCTTCATCCATAATGCCCATTTTCAGGGTATTCGGTGCCATACCGAGCATTGTCTCAATGCGGGTAAACAGTTTGTTGGCGAACGCCACTTCCTTCGGACCGTGCATTTTCGGTTTCACAATATAGACGCTGCCAGTGCGCGAGTTTTTCTGCACTTTTAAATCATAGAGGGCAATCGCGCCAGTCATGACGCCATCAAGAATGCCTTCCGGGATTTCATTGCCTTCGCTGTCCCAAATCACAGGAATGGTCATCAAATGACCCACGTTGCGGATAAACAGCAGCGAGCGTCCGTGCAGAGAAATTTCAGAGCCATCGGCGGCGGTGTAATGACGATCGTCATTCAGTTTACGCACGATTTGCCGACCGTTTTTTTCCATTTTCTCTTGCAGAGTCCCCTGCATCAGGCCCAGCAGGTTGCGGTACAGCAGGATTTTATCTTCCGCATCAACCGCCGCGACCGAATCTTCGCAGTCGAGAATGGTACTGATGGCCGCTTCGACGATAACATCGTTGATATGCGCCGGATCGTCTTTGCCAATCCGCCCGTTGGCATCGATTTGCAGCTCAATATGCAGGCCGTTATTTTTCAGCAAAATGCAGGACGGCGCAGCGGCATTGCCACGGTAACCGACAAACTGCGCCGGGGTGCGTAACGTGGTTTCTTTACCATTTTTCAACTGGATGCGTAATTGTTTATCAACCACCTTAAACGCCACCACATCCTGATAGCTGCCGTTTTCCAGCGGTAGTGATTCATCGAGGAAACGCCGAACCCAGGCGATAACCTGCTCACCGCGCTGCGGATCGTAGCCGCTGACCATCGCCCCTTCCTGCGGGATGATGTCGCTGCCGTATAACGCATCGTACAGTGAGCCCCAGCGAGCGTTCGCCGCGTTCAGCGCGTAGCGGGCGTTCATTGCCGGAACCACCAGCTGTGGCCCCGCCTGGCTGGTGATTTCGCTGTCAATGCCCGTGGTTTCCACCGTCACGCGCTCCGGTTGTGGCACCAGGTAGCCCAGTTCACGCAGGAAAGATTTATAGGCCTCTTTATCTTTAACCGGCCCCGGATTGCTGCGATGCCACTCATCAAGCGCCGCCTGAATGCGATCGCGTTCTGCCAGCAACTGACGATTTTCTGGTGCCAGATCGTGAACGATCTCATCAAAATTGCGCCAGAACGCCGCAGTGTCCAACCCTGTTCCCGGTAAAACTTCTTCATCCACAAAACGTTTAAAATTGGCGTTAATGCGTAAACGGCCCTGGGTTATGGTTTGACTCATTGTTTCTCTCCTCGTTTTCGCTTATTTCGCCAACACCGCTGCTGCCGCTTTCGCGACCTGCGCATCCTGTGCTCCGGTTAAACCAGAAACGCCCACGGCACCAATAATTTGCCCATCCACAACAACCGGTACGCCACCTTCCAGCGACGTCAGTAACGGCGCAGTCACGAACGCGGTACGTCCGTTGTTCACCATCTCTTCATAGCCCTTAGTTTCACGACGCCCCAGCGCGGCGGTACGCGCTTTCTCCTGGGAGATGTAAGCCGCAATCGGCGCGCAATCGTCCATGCGACTTAACGCCAGCAGATGACCGCCGTCATCGGCAACAGCAATGGAAACAGACCAGTTATTTTTCTGCGCCTCTTCCTGACCTGCGGCAATAATTGCACTCGCCATTTGCTGGCTAAGAATGACTTTAGTTTTCATTTTGTTATTCCTTTTCAAGGGATTGTTCTACAATTTCAATCCAGTGACGCACAGAGGTACGACCGGCGCTCGCCAGATGCGTCTGGCAACCAATGTTGGCGGTGACGATCATTTCCGGTTTGCCGCTTTCCAGCGCATTCATTTTGTTATCCCGCAGCTGGCGCGCCAGATCGGGATGCGTTAACGCATATGTTCCCGCCGACCCGCAGCACAGATGGCTGTCGGGAACGTCCGTTAAGGTAAATCCAAGACGAAGCAACACTTTTTCCACTTCGCCGTTCAGCTTTTGCGCATGTTGTAGGGTACACGGGCAGTGGAAGGCCAGTTTTTTATCGCCGCGAATTGCCAGTTTTTCCAGCGGTTCCTCGCGCAGAAGTTCGACTAAATCGACCGCCAGCTCACTGACCTGACGCGCTTTATCGGCATATAACGCATCGTTTTTCAGCATCTGCCCATACTCTTTAACGAACGCGCCACAACCGCTGGCGGTTTGCAAAATTGCCTCGGCACCTGCTTCAATCGCGGGCCACCAGGCATCAATATTATTTCGCGCCCGCGCCAGCCCTTTCTCTTGCGCATTAAGATGATAGTCCACCGCGCCACAACAGCCTGCTTCGTTAGCTGGCATGACGCTGATCCCCAGACGATCCAGCACTCGCGCGGTTGCCGCGTTGGTGTTGGGCGAAAGCGTAGGCTGGGCGCAGCCTTCCAGCATTAAAACCCGACGCTTATGGCGCAGCGGTGGTCGCGGTTTAGCTTTCACCGTTTCGGCGGGCAGTTTTGCTCTGACCTGTTCCGGCAGAAACGGTCGCAGCACCAGTCCTACCTGCGTCAGCGCACGGAAGACCGCCGGACGCGGCACTACCTGGCGCAATCCTTCGCGCAGCATTCGCTCCGGCAATGGGCGTTTCACTTTCTGCTCGACAATATCACGCCCGATATCCAGCAAATTGTGATAGCGCACACCAGAAGGACAGGTGGTTTCACAATTACGGCAAGTGAGACAGCGATCGAGATGTTCCTGCGTTTTAAGCGTGACGTCGTTGCCTTCCAGCACCTGTTTAATCAGATAGATGCGCCCGCGCGGCCCGTCCAGTTCATCGCCCAGAAGCTGATAGGTTGGGCAGGTTGCGGTACAAAATCCGCAGTGAACACAGGCGCGCAGGATGCTGTCGGCTTCCAGCGCGCGCGCGTTCTGCCGCATCTCTTCAGTTAATTGGGTTTGCATAGCCTGCTCCTCAAAGTTCCGCGTACATGCGACCGGGGTTAAACACGCCGCAAGGGTCGAGCTGCTGTTTAAGCTGCTGGTGATAGCGGAATAAAGGAGCCGGTAGCGGGGCAAAGCCACCATCTCCGGCACTAAAGCGGGTCGCATGACCGCCAGCGTTGCGGGCAATGCGATGGATTTGATTGTCATCGGCTGTCGATTTCAGCCAGCGTAACGCCCCGCCCCAGTCGATCAGTTGCTCGCCGGGTAAATCCATCATCGGCGCATCGCTGGGTAATGAAATGCGCCATAAGGTACCTGGTAACGAGAAGAGCGGCAGTTGTTGTTCACGCAATTGCTGCCAGAACTGATCCGCAACCTCTTCGCCACCCAGCAGTTCACGCGCTGCTTTTACCGATCCTTCGCCGCCCTCAAGGCGGATCCACAACGCATTGTCGAAGTAACATAAGCCACTAATGGGTAATGGCTGGAGTTGCCACTGGGCGATTTCATTCATGGCTTCTTGCAGGCTGATTTCCCGACGCAGACTCAGGGTGGCGCGTGGTCGCGGTAACACTTTCATCGAGATTTCAGTGAGCACACCCAGACAACCGTAGCTTCCGGCCATTAACCGTGAGAGATCGTATCCGGCAACGTTTTTCATCACTTCGCCACCAAAACGCAGATGTTTTCCAGTGCCGGTAATGATGCGCGTGCCGAGGACAAAATCGCGGACCGAACCGCTCCACGGGCGACGCGGCCCCGCCAGCCCGCAGGCGACCATCCCGCCCCAGGTGGCTTCTTCACCATAATGTGGCGGCTCGCAGGGGAGCATTTGCCCGGCGCTCTCCAGCGCCGCTTCAATCGCCACCAGCGGCGTTCCGGCACGAGCGGTTATCACCAGCTCGGTCGGGTCGTAATTAACAATGCCGCGATGACAACGCACATCCAGCGTTTGCCCGGTGACAGGACGACCTAAAAAGGCTTTGCTATTGCTGCCCTGAATCACCAGCGGCGTTTTATCGCTAATCGCCTGATTCACCTGCTCCAGCAGCGCCTGGCTGTAATCACACTCGCGTAGCATCAGAAACGCTCCAGTTCAGGGAAAGGTAAATGACCGTGATGCACATGCATGGCACCAAATTCAGCACAGCGGTGTAGCGTGGGAATGTTTTTCCCAGGGTTCAGCAAACCATCGGGGTCAAACGCCGCCTTGACCGCATGGAAGGTCGTGATTTCATCGCTGTTGAACTGGGCGCACATTTGATTGATTTTTTCGCGCCCAATGCCATGTTCCCCACTGATGCTGCCGCCAACTTCAACGCAGAGTTCGAGGATCTTCCCGCCCAGCTCTTCCGCGCGGGCAAATTCACCGGGTTCGTTGGCATCGAAAAGGATTAACGGGTGCATGTTGCCGTCTCCGGCATGAAAGACGTTGGCAACGCGTAAATCATATTGCTGCGATAAACGGGCAATGCCTTCCAGTACGCCAGGCAGCGCGCGGCGTGGGATGGTGCCATCCATACAGTAGTAATCCGGGGAAATGCGCCCCACTGCCGGGAATGCGTTCTTGCGGCCGGCCCAGAAACGTACGCGCTCTGCTTCGTCCTGTGCCAGACGGACGTCAGTCGCGCCCGCTTTCAACAAGATGTCGTTAACCCGCTCGCAGTCTTCCTGTACGTCAGACTCCACGCCGTCCAGCTCGCACAATAAAATCGCTTCGGCATCGACGGGATAACCGGCATGTATAAAATCTTCCGCCGCGCGGATCGACAGGTTATCCATCATCTCCAGCCCGCCGGGGATAATGCCATTGGCGATGATGTCACCAACCGCAAGTCCGGCTTTTTCTACCGAGTCAAAGCTGGCTAACAGCACCCGCGCCACGGGCGGCTTCGGCAGCAGTTTTACCGTCACTTCGGTGGTCACGCCGAGCATACCTTCCGATCCGGTAAACAGCGCCAGCAGGTCAAAACCAGGCGAATCCAGCGCGTCCGATCCCAGCGTCAGCGCCTCGCCATCCAGCGTTTGCACTTCAATTTTCAGCAGGTTATGTACGGTTAGACCATATTTCAGGCAGTGAACGCCACCGGCATTTTCCGCCACATTGCCGCCAATCGAACAGGCGATTTGTGAGGACGGATCCGGCGCGTAATAGAGATTATGCGGCGCAACGGCCTGGGAGATCGCCAGGTTACGCACGCCCGGCTGCACGCGCGCACGGCGACCAACGGGGTTAATGTCGAGGATCTCTTTAAAGCGCGCCATCACCAACAACACACCTTTTTCCAGCGGCAGCGCGCCACCAGAAAGCCCGGTGCCTGCACCACGGGTCACCACCGGTACACGCAGGCGGTGGCAGACAGCCAGAATCGCCGTCACCTGTTCCATCTGCTTAGGCAGAACAACCAGTAATGGACGCGTGCGATACGCGCTCAACCCGTCACACTCGTAAGGAATGATCTCCTCATCGGTATGCAGGATCTCAAGTCCAGGGACATGCTCACGCAGTGCCATCAGTACCGATGTGCGGTCGACATCGGGTAAAGCGCCATCAAGACGCTCTTCGTACAAGATGCTCATGAGTAGGCTTCGCTTTGTTGTGTTGTGTGGCAGCTGATTTTTTCGCGCTGCTTCTGTGAACAGTTATTAAGCGGGCTTTTCGTTTTCGTCTATCTCTTTAGCTACCGGTCAGACCATTTTTTTTCCAGCTCTGTGACCTTGTCTTGGTTAACTTAATGTTAAATTGATGTAACATAATCACTTACGTGATGTGCGTGTTTTGCGAGTTAAGAACAGAAAAATTGGTCCTACCTGTGCACGAGGTCCGGGAATGAAAGATGAACGTCGCCCTATTTGCGAAGTGGTTGCAGAGAGTATCGAACGGTTAATTATCGACGGCGTACTGAAGGTCGGTCAGCCGCTTCCCTCGGAACGTCGACTGTGTGAAAAGCTCGGCTTCTCACGCTCCGCACTGCGTGAAGGGCTGACCGTGCTGCGCGGGCGCGGGATTATTGAAACGGCGCAGGGTCGCGATTCTCGTGTCGCACGGCTTAATCGGGTGCAGGACACCAGCCCGCTGATCCATCTGTTCAGTACGCAGCCGCGAACGCTGTACGATCTGCTCGACGTTCGCGCATTACTGGAGGGCGAATCGGCAAGGCTGGCGGCAACGCTGGGAACGCAGGCTGATTTTGTTGTGATAACCCGCTGTTATGAAAAAATGCTCGCCGCCAGTGAGAACAATAAAGAGATTTCGCTGATCGAACATGCGCAGTTGGATCACGCTTTCCATCTCGCCATTTGTCAGGCTTCTCACAATCAGGTGCTGGAGTTTACGCTGCAATCATTGACCGACCTGATGTTTAATTCGGTGTTTGCCAGCGTAAATAATCTCTACCATCGACCACAGCAAAAAAAGCAGATCGATCGCCAGCATGCGCGGATCTACAACGCGGTGTTGCAGCGGCTGCCGCACGTCGCCCAGCGCGCAGCACGCGATCATGTGCGGACCGTGAAAAAGAATCTCCACGATATCGAGCTGGAAGGCCACCATTTGATTCGCTCGGCGGTGCCGCTGGAGATGAAGCAGGGGTGACTGCCATCAAATCTGCTTTTCATACAATCGGTAACGCTTGTACGGCTCCGCCCCAATGCGTTCCAGCATGTTATTCATGCCTGTATTGGTTTCGAGGATCCATGACATCTCCAGCGCATCGATCTTCCGGCGGGCAAACGGATCGCGTAAGGCTTCAATCAATAACAACGCAATCACCGGGCCGATGCGGCTGAACTGATACTCGTCCCGCACGCCCATCAGCGGTACTCGCGCAGTTCGCACACCGCTGACTTTTAAACGCCACAGCAATTTTGCCCAGCCGAAGGGAAAGAGCAATCCGTTCAGATCGGCAATCGCCTCGTTGATGTTTGGCAAGCCGACAATAAACGCGCAGGGTGCAGAATCAATCTCAGCGATGTAGATCATATCGTCCGGCACCAGATATTTAAGTTGGTCGCCCATGGTCGCGAATTCATGTTCGGTAAACGGCACAAATCCCCAGTTGTGCTGCCAGCCAGAGTTGAAAATCTCACGCAGGATCTGCATCTCTTCAGCAAACCGCTGACGATTGATGCAACGAATGGTCACCTTTTTGCGTACCTGATCCATCAGTTTTTTTAGCGCCGGAGAGAAAGTGAGATCGGTTCGCTGCATCCACCACGCCAGTAAATCAATGCCTTTGTGATAACCCAATTGTTCAATATGCGCGGCATACCACGGTTTGCCGTGTGGCATCATCGCACAGGGTGGTGTATCGAAACCTTCAATCAGTAATCCGCTTTCCTGATTGATATTCAGGCTGAAAGGACCGCTGATCTTACTTGCACCTTGTGACTTCAACCACGCTTCCGCTGCGCCAAACAACGCGGCAAAAACCTGCGGATCATCAATGGCGTCAATCATGCCGAAATGACCGGTATCTTTGCCGTAACGCTCGCGGTGCAATGTATCTATTTGCGCGGTAATACGCCCAACTATCTGCCCCGCTTTTTTTGCCACCCACGCCTGCCAGATGATATGGTCCGTCCCCGGATTTTTCGCAGACAAATGCTCGTTGCGTTCAATGAATAAAGGGGGTATCCAGTTTGGATCGTCGGGATAAAGTGATGACGGAAAAGCGATAAATGCCTTAAGGTCATTTTTATTAATTACTTTTTCAATTTTAATCATCAGCAGATCGCATTCCATAGTTCTGTGGGTAACAAATAATTAACGGTGACAAACAGGTTGCAACAGCAACGAACGGCACCTTAATAATCAACCCAATGAATACAAACAACGAATAAATAGTATTTATTAATGATTACGATAAGGTCAGAGACTACACAGAAGCGCCACAATGCCTTTTGTCGATTTAAGGCGACCGGACAAGGCTCCTTCTTAATATATTCATAAATTAAATATCATTCACAATAAAAACAAAAAACTCAAATTCATTATTTAAATCAATGTTCATTTTCACACTGATGAAAATACTATCTCATTTATCTTTTATGCCTATATAATCCACCGCATTATTGTCATTTTATTTTTGATATCCAATTTTTTCGTGGTGTATATGTCTAATAAAATCTTTACGCATTCCCTACCTATGCGCTATGCCGATTTTCCAACGCTGGTTGATGCTTTGGACTATGCCGCTCTGAGTAGCGCTGGAATGAATTTTTATGACAGACGTTGCCAACTTGAAGATCAACTGGAATATCAGACGTTAAAAGCGCGTGCCGAAGCTGGTGCGAAGCGGTTGTTATCGCTAAACCTGAAAAAAGGCGATCGCGTGGCGCTGATTGCCGAAACCAGTAGCGGGTTCGTAGAGGCTTTTTTTGCCTGCCAGTATGCCGGCTTAGTCGCCGTCCCGTTGGCGATTCCCATGGGCGTCGGTCAGCGGGATTCCTGGAGCGCCAAGCTGCAGGGTTTACTGGCAAGTTGCCAGCCCGCAGCCATTATCACTGGTGATGAGTGGTTGCCACTGGTCAATGCCGCGACGCATAACAACAACCCCGAATTACATGTTTTAAGCCACGCCTGGTTTAAGGCATTACCGGAAGCCGATGTTGCGCTCCAGCGTCCAGTTCCGAACGATATCGCCTACCTCCAGTACACCTCCGGCAGCACCCGTTTTCCCCGTGGCGTCATTATCACCCATCGCGAAGTGATGGCTAATCTACGTGCTATAAGCCACGATGGCATAAAATTACGCCCTGGCGACCGCTGCGTCTCCTGGCTGCCTTTCTACCATGATATGGGACTGGTCGGCTTTCTCCTGACCCCCGTCGCCACGCAACTCTCAGTAGATTATTTGCGCACTCAGGATTTTGCCATGCGTCCTCTGCAATGGCTTAAATTGATCAGTAAAAATCGCGGCACCGTTTCCGTTGCGCCGCCGTTTGGCTATGAATTGTGCCAGCGCCGCGTGAATGAAAAAGATCTCGCTGAACTGGATCTTTCCTGCTGGCGCGTCGCTGGTATTGGTGCAGAACCCATCTCCGCAGAACAACTCCATCAATTCGCTGAATGTTTCCGTCAGGTCAACTTTGACGATAAAACTTTCATGCCGTGCTACGGACTGGCAGAAAATGCGCTGGCTGTCAGCTTCTCTGATGAAGCCTGCGGGGTTGTGGTTAACGAAGTGGATCGCGACATCCTCGAATACCACGGTAAAGCCGTCGCGCCGGGTGCTGAAACACGCGCCGTATCGACTTTCGTCAACTGCGGTAAAGCGTTGCCGGAACATGGCATTGAAATCCGCAATGAAGCAGGTATACCTGTCGCGGAACGTGTGGTAGGCCATATTTGCATCTCCGGCCCTAGCCTGATGAGCGGTTACTTTGGCGACCAGGTTTCGCAAGACGAGATTGCCGCGACGGGCTGGTTAGACACCGGCGACCTCGGTTATCTGCTGGACGGTTATCTGTATGTCACCGGACGCATTAAAGATCTGATTATTATTCGTGGCCGTAATATCTGGCCGCAGGATATTGAATACATTGCGGAACAGGAACCGGAAATTCATTCTGGCGATGCGATTGCTTTTGTTACCGCCCAGGAAAAAATCATTTTGCAGATCCAGTGTCGGATCAGCGACGAAGAACGTCGCGGGCAGCTTATCCACGCACTGGCAGCTCGGATCCAAAGCGAATTTGGCGTTACCGCGGATATCGATCTGTTGCCGCCCCACAGTATTCCCCGAACATCCTCCGGCAAGCCTGCCCGTGCGGAAGCGAAAAAACGTTATCAGAAGGCTTATGCTGCCAGTCTTCATGTGCAGGAGTCCCTGGCATGAATCAAACTGTCGCGGTGACGGGCGCTACCGGGTTTATCGGTAAATATATTATTGATAACCTGCTCGCCCGCGGCTTTCACGTTCGCGCATTGACGCGTACTGCCCGCGCTCACGTCAATGATAATCTCACTTGGGTGCGCGGTTCGCTGGAAGATACACATTCGCTTAGCGAACTGGTTACCGGAGCCAGCGCGGTGGTCCATTGCGCCGGGCAAGTGCGCGGGCACAAAGAAGAGATTTTTACCCGCTGCAACGTTGACGGCAGCCTGCGCCTGATGCAAGCGGCAAAAGAGAGCGGCTTTTGCCAACGTTTTCTGTTTATCTCTTCGCTGGCGGCGCGCCATCCCGAACTCTCCTGGTACGCAAATTCCAAACACGTCGCCGAACAACAGCTGACTGCAATGGCTGACGAAATTACGTTGGGCGTTTTTCGCCCGACAGCCGTGTATGGTCCCGGCGATAAAGAGTTAAAACCGCTGTTTGACTGGATGCTGCGCGGCCTGCTGCCACGACTTGGTGCGCCAGAGACACAGCTCTCTTTCCTGCACGTCACCGATTTTGCGCAAGCAGTGGGTCAGTGGTTAAGCGCCGAAACTGTACAGACGCAAACCTATGAATTATGCGATGGCGTCGCCGGAGGCTATGACTGGCAACGTGTCCAACAGCTTGTTGCCGATGTCCGCTGTGGTTCCGTGCGGATGGTCGGTATTCCTCTGCCGCTACTCACCTGCCTTGCGGATATCAGTACCGCGTTGAGCCGTCTGGCGGGTAAAGAACCGATGCTGACTCGTTCGAAAATCCGTGAATTAACCCATGCCGACTGGTCGGCAAGTAATAACCGTATTTCTGAAGATATTAATTGGTTTCCCGGGATTAGCCTGGAACACGCATTACGCAACGGGCTATTTTGATTGTCTTGTTTAAAGGTGTGTTAACGTTTCTATGGTAAATCGTGAAATAGTAATGGATTACATCCTTTCCTGTTTACAGGATTTGGTCGAAAACGGTGTGGAAATTAAGCCCGACAGCGATCTCGTCAACGATCTTGGTCTGGAGTCGATCAAAGTGATGGATCTCTTAATGATGCTGGAAGACAGATTCGATATTTCCATTCCTATTAATATTCTGCTGGATGTCAAAACCCCTGCGCAATTAATGGAAACTCTACTTCCATGGCTGGAGAATAAATAATGGGGCTATACGATAAATATGCGCGCCTTGCTGGCGAGCGACTGCAATTTAGTGACAACGGGTTAACACCGTTTGGCACCTGTATTGATGAAGTGTATTCCGCCACCGAAGGTCGGATCGGCAATAAAAAAGTGATTCTGGCCGGGACCAATAATTATCTCGGTTTAACCTTTAATCATGATGCCATCGCCGAAGGTCAGGCAGCGTTAGCGGCCCAAGGCACCGGCACCACCGGTTCTCGTATGGCAAACGGCAGTTATGCGCCGCACCTGGCGTTAGAGAAAGAGATTGCCGAGTTTTTCAATCGCCCTACCGCTATCGTTTTTTCAACCGGTTATACCGCTAATTTAGGCATCATCAGCGCACTTGCCGACCATAACGCCGTGGTGTTACTGGATGCCGACAGCCACGCCAGTATTTATGACGCCTGTTCTCTCGGTGGCGCGGAAATTATTCGTTTCCGCCATAACGATGCTAAAGATCTGGAACGGCGCATGGTTCGCCTCGGTGAACGGGCGAAAGAGGCGATTATCATCGTTGAGGGCATCTACAGCATGCTCGGTGACGTTGCGCCGTTAGCGGAAATTGTTGATATCAAACGTCGTCTCGGTGGTTATTTGATTGTCGATGAAGCGCATTCGTTTGGCGTGTTAGGCGCAACGGGGCGCGGACTGGCTGAAGCCGTTGGCGTTGAAGATGATGTGGATATTATCGTTGGTACTTTCAGTAAAAGTCTGGCCTCGATTGGCGGTTTTGCTGTCGGTTCGGAAGCGATGGAAGTGTTGCGCTACGGCAGCCGCCCGTATATTTTTACCGCCTCTCCTTCTCCGTCCTGCATTGCGACCGTGCGCTCGTCGTTAAGAACCATTGCCTCACAACCAGAGCTGCGGCAAAAGCTGATGGATAACGCCAACCATCTGTATGACGGTCTGCAAAAACTGGGTTATGAGTTAAGTTCACATATTAGCCCGGTAGTGCCGGTAATAATCGGTTCGAAAGAGGACGGTTTACGCATCTGGCGCGAGCTTATTTCACTGGGCGTTTATGTGAATCTTATCCTGCCACCTGCCGCGCCTGCAGGCATCACTCTGCTGCGCTGTAGCGTAAACGCTGCCCACAGTCATGAGCAAATCGATGCCATCATTCAGGCATTTGCTACTCTGAAGCAGTAATGTGAGCCCGCCGTGGTGTTGCGCCACGGCGGGTTTAATGTTGTCTGTCATACCAATACACCAGGCTCAACGCCATCAGCACAAACGCTACCGGTAAACCGAGCGCGGTAACAGGTGCACTCAACGCAAATAGCAACCCCAGATTGACCATGATTTGATAGCTGATCCAGGTGAGTAAGCCAACGATGACGCCTACAGCGAGACGGCTACCCATCCCTGGCGAGCGCGGGGCGCTAAAGGTGAACGGCACAGCCAGCAAAATCATCGCCAGGGTCAGGATCGGTTGCCCCAGTTTTTCCCACAGTGCAAGGCGGTATTCGCTGCTGGGTTGTCCGGTTTCCTGCAAATAATGGATGTAATGATTAAGCTGACGGACAGAAAAAGTATTCCCCGGCATCGATAACTCTTCAAGATCCATACTGGTGAAGGCCGATTGCCAGGCAAGATTATCTGATGTTTCCAGCGTTTCTTTGCCATTCAACCATTTTTTATGATTCACACCATGCAGGATCCACGTTTTGTCGTCTTCAATGGAGGCACTGCGTGCAAAAATGTAGGATTCGAGCGAGAGATCGTCGCGATAATGAAATATCTCCACGCCCACAGGCTGGCCCTGCTCGTTCAGCGATTTCACCGTCACAAATTCATTACCGCGCCTGGCCCAAAGCATATTGCCGGTAATGTCATCGTCCTCCCCCAACGCGGTGGCAGTCGATTTGATTTGCAGCGCCTGTTGCTGCAATGGCGACGCCACCCACTCATCTATCGCGCCTAACGAAACAGTCCACAATATCCCGGCAACCAGCGCCACCAGTGCAATACGGAAGATAGAAAACCCAGTGCTGCGAATGGCGGTAAGCTCACTGTTTTTCGATAACTGCCCCAGGCCAACAATCCCTCCCAATAATGCGATAAACGGCGAAAGTTCGACCAGTGTACGCGGTAAGGTCATCAGCACCACCAGCACCGCCTGAGTCCAGCGATAACCGCCCGGGCTGACATCATCCAGTTCGTTAATCAGGTTGAAGGTGGTAAAAAGCGGCAGCAATAGCCCTGCGGCGGCGGCAAAACCGAGAAAGAGATGACGGATTAAATAGCGACTGAAAACATTCATCGGGAAAATTTCTGCAGCAAAGAGAAGTCGCGTGCGACCAGCATCAGCAGGCCCATTAGCATGAGTCCGGGTACTAACCACAAACCAGGAATGAGGGGAATCGCACCGTTAGCCACCAGCGTACGGCAGACGTCGCCGCCATAAAAAATGGCAACAAACAGCAACGTCAGTGGCAATAACGTTGAAAATCGCCCTTGCCGCGGTTTTACCCGACTTAATGAAATGGCCAGCAGCGCCATCAACAATGCTGTCAGGCCACGGCTTTGTCGCCATTGCAGTTCGGCATGATCGGCAGGAAAGGCGGAGCGCGCCAGCTCCGTGACCGATTTTGCTTTGCGTTTGACGTTAGGGCTTTGATCCAGCGGATTCAGATGTAATTGCAGATTACGGTAGATCTGTTCGTTGTCGTCACGCCCCTGATGATCGAGAAGATAGGCGGTCCCGTTATGCAACATAACGGTCGGTTTCTCAGGTGATGGGTCAACCACATCAACCGAACGGGCGCGGAAAATGCGGGTTCGATTGGCAGTAGAAGTATAAATCAGCGCGTCAGTCAGGCGATTATTATCCTGATCAACCGTCTGGGAAAGGATCATTCGTCCGTTATCGTTAGTGTTAAATTTCTTTGCCCGCAACTGGCGAACATCCAGCTCCGACTGTGACTGTTGCTCCAGTTGATAAATCTGCGCATAAGCCCACGGACGACCATACATCGACAGAAGGGTGACAAAAATACTTAGCGGTATCGCCAGATAAAGAACGGCTTTGTACAAGCGTCCCGGACTGCCCCCCGCCGCAGAGATAGCTGTGATTTCCGAGTCGGTATACATCTGCCCTAGCGTCACGCCAACTGACACATACAGACCAACAGGTAACAACATCTCCAGTGCAATCAGCACTTTGTAGAAAACGATATCCAGCACAACATCAAGAGCTAAGGTCCCATTTGCCGCTTCGGTCAGATAACGCTGTGCGGAGTAGCTGGCGAAAATAAAGATCAGAAAACCGACGATAATCAGCACCAGACGGCGCGTACCACGCATGATGTAGTGTTCAACCAGCTTCATCTCACTAACACCCTCAATCCTTTGAATTTTTTATTCATTGATCAGTTTCTGCGCCAGCGCAATGACATGATCTACCTCTTCCGGCGTCAGGCTGCCGTCCTTTGCCCACTGAATTTGCCCGTCTTTATTCAGCACCAGAATGGTTGAACTCTGCTCCGGCAACCGCCAGGCAACGCGTCCCAGTCCATTGCCGTCAATAACGAATTGCGCCCACGGATAGCGGCGTTTATTTTTTTCGATTTTGCCAACGACAAAATAGCCAGTACCAAAGATGGCATCATCGGTGTTCACAATGGTGGTGGGCTGAAAACGATCCTGCGGAAAGTTTGCCGCTTCAACCGCTTTAATTAACAGTGAGTTCTTTTTCTTCGCCGACTTACGCCCGGCGATATACTGGATAATGCGGACTTTTCCCGCCAGCTGTGTGCTGTTCCACTTTTGGTAGTGAATTTCGTCGTCGCTATTCAGAAGCAGCTCGCCGCCTTCCTGGATATAAACGGGGGTAACCGTTTTGCCAGTGACGAAATTGTGTGCCTGCACACCCTGGGCTAAGAGCATGATAATCAGCGCAATAATCAAACGAGATGACATCATTGCTCCGGTTATAGCGGAAAATGCGAAATCAGCAGCTCTAAGCGCTGGCGAATATCGCTATCCAGCGCCACCGGTGCATCATACGACTGGCGGTTTTCCATATCATCCGCCACCATGTCGTCGTGTTTATCCCCCATCAGGCCATTAATGGCGGCGAGGAAGCGGGAAATCTGTAACGCCTCTTTATTTTCAGGATCAAGCGATCTTAAGGTGTCGTAATAAGAAACCTGCTGGCTGATGATTTTTCGCACATCATGAAATTCCCTGCCGGTTAGTCGCGGTTTGGCAATTATCTCTTTCAGGGTATGCATTTGCTTTTGCCGATAGGCAATAAAACCGCTTACGCTTTCTAACTGGCTATGGCGTAATGAATAGTTCACCAACGACCAGACCGGAGAGCTTAAATAAACCCGTAACAAGTTGCCGTAATACGACACAATATTTTTCTTACCGTTACGAAAACCGTCCTGAAAACGCCCCAAAAAAACGGTCGTTTTGCCGAATAAAAATCCGGCCTGATGCTTCTTTAAATACAGCCGTTGCGCAAAACGCAGGTGCTTGTAGCGCGCTCGCATGTATTTAAATTGTTTGCGCTCATCAGCAGTCAACTCATCGCCTTTGGCCTGTTTGCATATTAAACGCAGTAACTCCTGGCGATTGACGCCATTGAGCCAGAATTGCAGGCATAACGCGTAATTATCATGGATGATTTCGGTGGTACAACTTAGTGCGATAGTCGGCGGCAAACTGACCTGTGCATCAACGACATCATCTTCTTCAACTGCAACAAATAGACGCTCGCTCGCCTCAAGCGGGAAATATTTTCTCATCATCAGGATTTCTCTCCGGCTGCGTTATAAAGCAAGGAATGGCGCTGAAAAAATGCCTTTAAGGTCGGAATTAACGAGAGCACCACATCCAGACATTGCCCACCGAAATAAGCAAACGCTGCTCCCAGCACGCCAAACAGATGACAGAACATGAACAGCAATACGATGTAGCCGATTGAGGCGATGGTTTGCGCCACGAGAAAAGCGCGCTGTTTTCCCGCCATCAATAGCAATGACTCCTGTGGGAAGCCCAGCATCGAAATCACAATTGCGCCCAGCATCACCTGAATCAGGTCATACGCTTCGAGATACTTAACGCCAAACACCAGCGAAATAAGCGGCTTGCCGACGATCAACACCGCGAGCGCCACCAGAATACCGATTCCGCCCGCCAGTAAACCTGACTTCACGCCTAACAACCACGGTCTGGTGGTGCGCGGATCTAAACGCATCACCTCTGGGTAAAAACTTTTGCCCAGTAAACCCGCTGGCGTTCCGGCGGCGTCGAAGAATGTCATGGCGATTTTAAATAACCCGGCGGCAGCGGGTCCTAACACGATCCCCACCAGCACTGTGCTGCACGAGTTACGCGCCGACCAGATGGAGTGGGCAATGTTGGTTGACCAGACAAAACTCCACGCGCCTTTAATGTGTCGGGCAGACTCAAACAGATTCAATTTGAAGGCGTTATGGATATTTCTGCGGCGTAATTCGCGCGCGGCAAACCACCAGTACATGGTGCCGCCAACCAGATTCGACACGTACCAGGCAATAACAAAACCCGCAAAACCAAAGTCAAAATACCAGGCTACGACGCTCCCCGCTGCGCGCAGAAAAGGTTTCGTCGCTTGCTGTACAGCAATTAGATCGAAGCGATCTACCGCACGCAGAATGCCGGTCGGCGTGGAGGAAGCCATTGAAGGAATGAGCGTGCAATACAGCGCTGCCAGCCAAAAGCTTTGGTCATCCAGACCTAATGAATGGGAAAGAAAAGGGAGTAAGGCAATGCCGCCGACAATCGCCACCGCGCCGCTGACGATATCCAGCGAGAAGGAAAATGAGACGACATTGCGGAATTGCTGCGGATTATTGTTGGTTAATGCTGGTGTTCCGTACTGAACCACCAGCTGCCATGTCTGAAACTTAATAAAATCGCTGATCGACTTGGCGTACGATTGTACAATCACCAGTACGCCAAACATGGCGGGCGTCATCCCTTTACCGGCACACGAGAGCGCCAACAGACCCAGTAAAGCGCTCACGACATTACTGGAGCCTAACCAGGCGCTATTGCGAATAATGGTGCGAAACGCGCCATCTGCAAACCAATGTTTGATGTTAAAACCCGCCAATTCAGCCTGACCTTATCGTTGATAGTAAAAAGTATCCCGCCAGCCTTAAGTTAAACTTCGGCGGTCAGAAACGATGGCAACCAGAGAAACCGCCTTCTGTGCCTGTTCCAGCACTTCGCTGTAGGGCGCTCTGGAATCAATCTCAAGAATTTTTGTGCCGTTATAGCCAATCGTCGACATGACGCCGATTTTGTCCTGCAGCTCGGCATAGTCATGGTCAGGCTTGCGGGAGATGGCAGTATCAATATCAATCCCCAAACGAATAATTAATTCAGGACGGTATTGCGCCATTTTTTGGTATAAACGCCGTTCGCGCTGCGCCAGAAACATGCTGATTTTCCCGGTCGCACGTTCGACGCCGATCCCCGGTCCGTCATAATAAAAGCCCGAAATTTCAGCCTGCGGGAAGCGATCGCTGACCACCAGAACGCCACTTTGCGCCAGTCGCTGAACCTTGCGTAGATTCGCCATTCTTCGCAGCGAGAAGCAGTACATAATCACCGCCGCCCATAGCGCCGGAGATTTGGTTTTCATGCTTTGGGTTTTCGAGGATTTGGCCGCCAGTCGCCGTTCGAGCCAGACACCAACCAACGGCAATCGTTTGATTTTGTCGCCGTCTTCGCCGGAGAGCAGCCCCAGATAGCGCCGCTCGGTTTGCCAGTGTTGTTGCAGCGATTTCACCAGGTCATTGGTCAGTGTGGATTTACCGGTGCCATCACACCCGACCACCGCAATCAGCCCCGGAATGTAGTTGGGCTGCGGCGCGGTTGTACTATTAACAGTTTGTGTTTGTAGTGCGTCCATTCGTTAAATCATCCCCTATCCATTTTGGTGATCAGGAAAGCGCAGCGTGAATTGCGCGTAGTGACGCTTGCAGAATTTCATCGGCTGGTTGCCGACCATCCAGTTCAAGGATCTTTGCGCCATTGAATGTCAGTTGCGGCGTAACGGCGATTTTTTCCTGTAACGCTGCCAGTTGGTGGTCAGGTTTACGCGCAAACGCGGTTTGTTCATCAATGCCAAGACGAATCAACAATACGGGCAAATAAGACGCCATCCATTGGTACAGCTTCAGCTCGCGCTGCCTTAACATTTTTATCCAACCGTTACCGCCCGTGGTTTTTGCCAATTGCGGGCCATCAAAGCGGAAACCCGGCACTTCAACCTGCGGGTAGCGGTCGGTGATGAGCAGATAGCCTTGCTGGTTTTTACACAACATTTTGTGAAACTTGTACGCCCGCCAGCAGGAAAGCAGATAGATAACCAGCGCAGTCATATTGCCAGGCGGTGTGGAGGGCTTTTCGTGCACATGTGCCGCTTTACTTCGCAGATAACGCCCAAAAGGTGCGCCAATAACAGGGAGCTGTGAAATCCATTCGCCAATTCGCCCGGACGATTGCCCGAGATAAATGTGTTCTGTTGGCATTGTTGCTGCCAGTTCATTTACCAGGCTTGCCGTGAGGGTCGATTTACCTGAACCATCACATCCTACAATGGCAATAACACGCACTGGCGTGGAATTAATTATTGACATATTACGTTGATTCACGAAAAACCCGGCAGCAAATAATGTATTGAATATTACGTGGTCCGTGCTCAGAATATCCGTTCAACCTTATTGTGACAATGGTTAATTGTGACATTGACCTGAATTACGCTTTCATAAAAACATATTAACCAAATAAATATTTTTAATGGATATTTAAATTAAAGGATATATTCATGCAGTCAATAACACCTCCATTAATTGCCGTTATTGGTAGCGATGGTTCAGGCAAGTCAACGGTGTGTGAACATCTCATTACCGTTGTCGAAAAATATGGTGCTGCCGAAAGAGTTCATTTAGGAAAACAGGCCGGAAATGTCGGTCGTGCAGTGACAAAATTACCGTTGATGGGAAAATCCTTACATAAAACAATTGAACGAAATCAGGTGAAAACAGCAAAAAAATTGCCTGGCCCTGTTCCGGCGCTGGTAATTACAGCGTTTGTCGCCCGTCGCTTACTGCGCTTTCGTCATATGCTTGCCTGTCGTCGTCGCGGGTTAATTGTTCTAACCGACCGTTATCCTCAGGACCAAATTCCTGGTGCTTACGATGGTACGGTGTTCCCACCTAACGTTGAAGGTGGTCGTTTTGTCTCATGGCTGGCAAGCCAGGAACGTAAAGCGTTTCACTGGATGGCGAGCCATAAGCCCGATCTGGTCATCAAACTCAATGTCGATCTGGACGTGGCCTGCGCGCGTAAGCCTGACCACAAAAGAGAATCGCTGGAAAGGAAGATAGCCATAACGCCACAGTTAACCTTTGGTGGTGCACAACTGGTTGATATCGATGCTAATCAGCCACTGGAAAAGGTGCTGATTGATGCAGAAAAAGCGATTACGGATTTTATGACCGCGCGTGGTTATCACTAGTCAAAAATGGAAATGCCCGATCGCCAGGACCGGGCATTTTCAGGAAGGTTAAATCAACTGCAATGCTATCCAGTACAACCCACCAGAAAGAAAAATCGCCGCAGGTAAAGTAAACACCCACGCCATCAGGATGCTGGTTACCGTTTTACGCTGTAACCCACCGCCGTCCACCACCATCGTCCCTGCTACTGCAGACGAGAGGACGTGTGTTGTGGAGACGGGCATCCCAATATAACTGGCAAGGCCGATAGACACTGCCGCCGTCATTTGTGCCGCCATGCCTTGCGCATACGTCATGCCGCGCTTACCAATCTTCTCACCGATGGTCATCGCTACACGACGCCAGCCAATCATGGTGCCGATGCCGAGCGCCAGTGCTACCGCCATGATGATCCACACCGGTGCGTACTCAATGGTGCTTAACATATCGCTGCGCAGTTTTTTCAGCAGGTTCTGGTCTTCTTTACTGACGCCTGGCAGTTTCGCCAGCTTCGCGGAGGTATCAGAGATGCACAGCATAATGCGGCGCAGTTGGCTGCGCTGACTCACGCTTAACGGCTCGTAACTTTCCATATTGCCTGGCAGCATCGTTTTAACGCGCGCAATCGCATCAAAGGTATTTGCCGGATGACAGTGAAACTCCGTTACTTGCGTGCCATCAGTCGATGCCGCAGGCAATGGAGGTTCCATCGCAATCAACTTCTGCGGCAGTTCAGGATGCTGTTGCAGGTAGTGTTCGAAGTTGGTAACGGCATCGCGGGTACGGGTAATTTCATAGCCGGACGCGTTCATATTGACGACGAAGCCAGCAGGAGCAATCCCCACCAGTACCAGCATCACCAGGCCGATCCCTTTCTGCCCGTCGTTCGCGCCGTGCGAAAACGCCACGCCCGCAGCGGAAACAATCAGCGCAATACGCGTCCAGAATGGTGGCTTACGTTTGCCTTTTTTCTTTTTGCGATCTTCCGGAATGCGGTGAATACGGTCACGCTTTTTCGTCCCGCTCCAGTAGCGGCGCAGCAGGAATATCAGGCCTCCCGCAATGACCAGGCCGACGATAGGGGAAACAATCAGCGAGGAGAAAATTTTGGTCACTTCACGCAGGTTTAACGCATCCATCACCGATGAGCCGGTTAACAGCGCGTTGGTTAAACCGATGCCGATAATCGCACCAATCAAGGTATGCGAACTGGAGGCCGGTAAACCAAAGAACCACGTTCCCAGGTTCCAGATAATCGCCGCCAGCAGCATGGAAAAGACCATCGCCAGGCCGTGAGTTGACCCCATATTCAGCAACAAATCGGTTGGCAACATATGGACAATGGCATAGGCAACGCTAAGTCCGCCTAGCAATACGCCAAAAAAGTTAAAAAATGCCGCCATCACCACGGCAAGCTGTGGCTGCATGGCACGAGTATAAATAACGGTTGCCACCGCATTCGCCGTGTCATGAAAACCATTGATTGCTTCGTAGAACAACACAAATGCCAGAGCAAGTAATAACAAAAGCCCTGTGTATATATCAAGGCCAACAAATAAATTTAGCATATATTAGATTACGCCATTTTGAATTTACGAACGGACGCATTATCAGTGACTTTAACGGCGTGGGCAAAGTGAAATATCATTTTTTAACGATAAAAAGAGTGTTATTTCTTGTGTATCAGACAATAAGCATTCATTCAAAACCTTCAGAAATAATCAAAACACAGGTATTCCACTGGTTAATATATTCACATATGAAATGAATAAATATTGAAATATATAAATATTGAATATTTTGATTAATCCCCGCACTGATTATTCTTCATAATCAGTACGGGGTTGCTACAACATGTATTACTCTTTCACCACAATTAACGGTTCAATATCACTCTCTTTTTTAATGACCAGTGATTCATCACCGCGCAAACACGTCCCACCGTAGTTGCCGCCAACGGTGAAGGTACATACCTGAATGTATTTACCGTCCACTTTCGGCAAACACCACAGTTGCTGATAGATGTTTTTCTGCTCGGCAAATTTACCGCTGGTTTTGTCCAGCACCTCTTCATGATGGCTGACGAGGTCGATGTTACTGCCACAGCGACCGGCGATCGGTTTCACTGCGTAACCTGTTTTTACCAGTTCATCATTAACAGTGAAATCGGTATCCAGCAGGTAACGATGGTGCGGGAACAGCGACCAGAGGATCGGCAGAATCGCTTTGTTGCCGGGGATCACCGTCCATAGCGGCTCAAAGACCAGCACTTCCGGGCGCAGCAATACGTCGATAAGACGCACTTCATTTTGCGGATGACCGGTACGGATCGGCACCGCAGCAAACTCACGGTCGCTAACTTCACGAATCTGATCAAACGCGGTTTCCCACGCCCAGGTTTTCCACACGCAGTTAACCAGTCGCCCTTCCCCATCAATCAGTTGCCCGGCAGCATCCCAGCCCAGTTCATCCAACCCACGCAAGATACGCGTTTCAAAGCCCGCCTGGTGCAGCGCCTGCTCCATAAACTGCGCGTGATAGTTTTCCTCGATATCTTTGTCCTGCATGATATGGACAAACGGACGTGCACGACTGTGTTTCCAGGCACCAGCCAGTTCGTTAATCAGCCCTTCCGCCGGATTGAAGCCGTTGCCTTTATAGCCCTGCTCCGCCCAACGTTCGAGGATCAAGCCCGCTTCGGTATGACAGGAGGCGGAATCGGCGTTGTATTCGTAGACCTTCAGGCCACGCTCATCCATGCAGAAATCCATACGACCGGTGATCATATGGTGACGGCGACGCTGCCAGGAGAGACGCAAACGTGGCCAGAGGATTTTCGGAATGTCGAACAGCGCCAGCAGGTTGTCATCTTTTAGCACCTTGTCGGTTGCGTGAAGATACATCAGGTGCAGCTCGTTGGTGGCTTTAATCAGCTCCTGCTCTGCGCTCTCGGTAATGGTGTAGTAATGATACGGATCCTGATTGATCACCTGACCGTTGGCCTGCACGTAGGCATTTTGTAGCGGATCTTTTTCATCCAGCCATTTACCGTCAAACTGACCTTTGTTTTCCAGACGCGCTCCGCTGATTTTCAGCAGCTCGCCTGCAATTTCCGGCTGCGGTAAGCTGTAGTCGGTATCTTCCGTCTGGATCATCCAGCCCAGAATGGTGGTGTCATCAAACGTGTCTTTAAGGGTATAGCCGCCGTTTTCGACCACCATCTCCAGCTCGCGTGTCCACTGTTGCCCTTGCGGCAACGGGGAATGAATCACGTTCTGTTCCGCAATACGGACTTTGTTGCCATGCAATTGAGTAATGATGGCGACATGGCCAGTGTCTTTAAATTCACCGCCTTTATCCCAGATAAGAAGCGCGCCCGCGACCGGTGCACGCGGCGAGCCATTAGGAAATGCCTGCAATGGCAGGATGTTGTCATTAACCACTTCACGCAGGAAGCGCAGCGAGAAAATCTCCCACGCCATACCCACGTCAGTGAAGACCACACCGTAATTCAGAAAGAGAAAACGGCGAGCAAATTCAACGCATTGCCATTTGTGGCCCATATATTCGTCGTCGATATAGCTACGGAATACGGCGTCATCTTCGTATTCCTGCGGATCGAGAGAACTGTAATCTGAAGAGTAGATTGCTACCCCACCTGGGGCGTAGCCCAATAATGTCCCGAACGGGGCATCCTGGCTGGTCGTTCCTTTGCTCATCACTTTACCTTTAACAATACAACCTAAGCAGTTGGCGTAATTGTTGTGCTCTGATTACCTGCTCAGCGACATTAACCGGACAGAGGTCAGACTAATCATACACCTCATCGCAGCGGCTGGCGCAAAGGGTTAAAAAATTCACATTCTGTACAGCAAGTGACCTGCTACACTGCTTCAACACTACCACTCAGAAGGCAACTCACTATGACAGACAATACTTATCAGCCCGCGAAAGTCTGGACGTGGGATAAATCCGCTGGCGGCGCGTTCGCCAATATCAATCGCCCGGTTTCTGGTCCGACGCATGAAAAAACGCTGCCGGTGGGCAAACATCCGCTGCAACTCTATTCACTGGGAACGCCGAACGGTCAGAAAGTAACGATTATGCTTGAGGAGCTGCTGGCGCTGGGCGTTACTGGTGCAGAGTACGATGCCTGGCTGATACGCATAGGCGATGGCGATCAATTCTCCAGCGGCTTTGTCGAAGTGAACCCGAATTCGAAGATCCCGGCATTGCGCGATCATACTCATAATCCACCGATCCGCGTGTTTGAGTCTGGATCGATTCTGCTTTATCTGGCGGAGAAATTTGGCTACTTCCTGCCGCAGGATCTGGCAAAGCGTACTGAAACGATGAACTGGCTGTTCTGGCTACAGGGGGCTGCACCGTTCCTCGGCGGTGGTTTTGGTCACTTTTACCATTACGCGCCGGTGAAAATTGAGTACGCCATCAACCGCTTTACCATGGAAGCCAAGCGCCTGCTCGACGTGCTGGATAAGCAACTGGCGCAGCACAAGTTTGTTGCGGGCGATGAGTACACCATTGCGGATATGGCGATCTGGCCGTGGTTTGGCAATGTGGTGTTAGGCGGCGTATATGATGCCGCAGAGTTTCTTGATGCGGGCAGTTATAAGCATGTACAACGCTGGGCGAAAGAAGTAGGCGAACGTCCGGCGGTGAAGCGTGGGCGTATTGTTAACCGCATCAACGGACCGCTGAACGAGCAGTTGCATGAGCGCCATGACGCCAGTGATTTCGAGACGAATACGGAAGATAAGCGTCAGGGGTAAGGGTTAGTGTTCGTCGCAGCAAGCCATCCTGGCCGGATAAGGCGTTCACGCCGCATCCGGCAATCGAGCACAATGCCTGATGCGACGCTGCCGCGTCTTATCAGACCTTGTATTATCCCTCCTGTGCAGAGAAAATCGGCCAGTTTTCTCTGCCTGCAGTC